>Ga0102590_1000277_pt1 | contig 130097 bp, 121 predicted proteins | sample AraplaMF_Col_mMF_FD_76859 | JGI IMG/M metagenome (GOLD analysis project Ga0102590, IMG submission 76859) | Arabidopsis root microbial communities from the University of North Carolina, USA - plate scrape MF_Col_mMF | ecosystem: Host-associated > Plants > Roots > Endosphere | place: USA... | reverse complement strand
ACATCAGGTTGGCGGACAGGCCCGCCTGCTCCATGCAGATGAAGGCGATCAGCATCGCCAAGGGCAGGGCGACCACCACCACCAGCGCGCTGCGCAGTTCGCCGAGGAACAGGAACAGCACGATGGCCACCAGGATGGAGCCTTCGATCAGCGCGCGGACCGCGGTGCCCACCGCCTCGTTCACCAGTTCGGTGCGCTCGTAGACCGGCTTCACCACCGTGCCTTCGGGCAGCGCCTGTTGGACGGTGGCGAGCCTGGCCTTCACTGCGTCGACCACGTCCTTGGCATTCTCGCCGATGCGCGCCAGCGCCTGGCCCATCACCACTTCCTTGCCGTCGCGGGTGACCGCGCCGGTGCGCGGTGCGCCGGCTTCGGCGACGGTGGCGACGTCGCGCACATAGACCGGCGTGCCGTCTTCGCTCTTCAGCACGATATTGCCCAGGTCGCGCGCGTCCTTGACCAGGCCCAGGCCGCGCACCAGGTATTGCTCGCGGCCGACATCCACGAAGTTGCCGCCGACCTGGGCGTTGTTCGCTTCCAGCGCTTCGATCACTTGCCTGAAGCCCAGGTTGTGCGCGATCAGCTTCATCGGATCGATGCGCACCTGGTATTGCTTCTCCTGGCCGCCCCACGACGTGACATCGTCGACACCCGGCGCGGTGCGCAGGATCAGGCGGATGGTCCAGTCCTGCAGGGTGCGCAGGTCCATGTCGCCGGGCGCGTTCCTGAGCTGGTCGTCGGCGCGTTCGACCGTGTACCAGAAGACCTGGCCCAGGCCCGAGGTGTTCGGCCCCATCTCCGGCTTGCCGTAGCCGGCCGGCAAGCGGTCGCCGACTTGCTGCAGGCGTTCGTTGACGAGCTGGCGGGCGAAGTAGATGTCCATGTCGTCTTCGAAATAGACCGACACGTACGAAAGACCGAACAGGCTGACGGAGCGGATTTCCTGCACCTTCGGCAGGCCGGCGAGCGCGGATTCCACCGGCGTGGTCAGCAGCTGCTCGACATCCTCGGCGGCCAGGCCGGAGGCCTCGGTGTAGACATTGACCTGTACCGGCGTGACATCGGGGAACGCATCGATCGGCAGCGAGCGCACGGCCCGGTAGCCGGCCGCGGCGACGATCAGGAACAGGATCAGCACCAGCAGCTTGTAGCGCAGGGAGAGTTCGACGAGGCGCCCGAGCATCATTCTTCTCCCAGCTGCGAACGCAGCAGCCGCGCCTTCAGGCCGAAGGCGCCCTTGCTGACGTAGCCGGTGCCGTCCTTGAGGCCGTCCCTGATTTCGACCCAGCCGTCGCGCGTTTCGCCGGTGAGCACCGGCGCCGGCTCGAACTGGCCGTTGCCCTTGGCGACGAACACCGTGCTCTGGTTCTGCAGCAGGATCACCGCTTCCGCCGGCACGGCGAGCACCGGCTTGCCCGCGCCGACGGCCAGGCGCGTGTCGACCAGTTCGCCCTGGTGCAGCAGGTCGTCGCGGTTGTCGACTTCGATGCGCACGGGGACGGTGCGCGTTCTCTCGTCGGTCTGGTGCGAGCGCTGCACCACCTTGCCCGGCAGGGTGCTGTCGTGGACCAGGATGCGGGCGTCGCCGCCGGGCTTGACGCGTTCGGCGTCGGCGGGCGGCAGTTGCGCTTCCACCCAGACCGAATCTTCCTTGACCAGGGTGAACAACATGCGCCCCGCATCGACGCGTTCGCCCACCAGGAACTGGTCGGTGGTGATGCGGCCGTCGGTGGGCGCGAGCAATTCGTAACTGCCATCCGCCTTGGCGGAACCGTTGCGCAGCACATTGCGGATCTGCCCGTCCGAAAGACCGTAGGCGCGCAGCTTGGCCTGCGCCTGATCGCGCTGCACCTTCACTTCGGTGTAGCGGCGTCCGGACACCGCCTGCGGACCCAGCGAGGCGACGCGCTGCCAGTCCTGCTCGGCCACGATCAGCGAACCCTGCGTTTCGGCGACCTGCACGCTGGACAGCACCACCAGCGGCTGGCCGGCTTTCACCACGTCGCCGAGCCTGACCAGGCGCTTGAGCACCATCGATTCGATGCGCGGGGCGACCAGCACGGTGGAATAGGCATCGGCCTTCACTTCGCCGGGCGCCTTGATTTCGTCGGTCAGCGCGCGCGTGCCGAGCCGGGCCAGCACGATGCCGGCATCCTTGATCGCTTGCGCATCGAGGGCGAGCGGGTTGGCGCTTGGCGTTTCCCTGGTTTCTTCGGCATGCACGGTTGCGACAGCTGTCGTCATGGCGAGACAGAAAAATGCGGAACGGAGAACGGGGCGGGTCATGGCGAAGCATCCTTCTGGCTGCCGTCGACCCAGTCGGTCAGGCGGCCGGCGGCGGAGAGGTAGTCGAACCAGGCCTGCCAGGCCTGGCTTTGCAGTTCGAGGCCGGACAGCGCGGTGTCGAGGCTTTGCTTGAGCTGGACGAGGTAGTCCGAGGTGCCGAGTTCGCCGGCGCGCCAGAGCCTTTCCAGCAGGGCGGTGCGCTCGTCGAACGCCGCGGCGCGGCTGCCGCGAAAGGCCTGGGCGGCGTTGAGCAAGGCGTCGTAGCGCGCCTGTGCCTCGCGCAGGCGCGCCTTGGCGCCCAGCTGCTGCGCATGCACGCCGGCCGCGGCGGCCTCGGCCTCGGCGCGCGCAGCGTCCACTTCGGCGCGGCCCGTGTTGAGCACGGGCAGCGGAATGGAAAGGCTTACGCCGATGACCCGATCGCTCATCTGCCTGTTGCGCACCTGGCCGCCGGTGACGCTGACGGTGGGATCGGGGATGCGCGCGCGCCGGGCGACCTGCACGCCGGCTTCGGCCCCGGCCTGCAGCGCGCGGGCCCTGAGCAGTTCGGGGTAGTCGTCGAAGGACAGCGGCGCGACGGATGACGACGCAGGCGGCAATGCATCCGGCAGGCTGCCCACATCCGCGGCGGCGCTCTCGCTGATCGAGGCGAGCGATGCCAGCGACGCCGCTTCGTTGCCGACCAGCGAAGCCTGCTGGATCTGCGCCTCGCCCAGGGCCAGGCCGGCGAGGTCGCGTTCCGGGCTGCTGATATCGCCCACCTTCAGGCGCTGCGCCGCGAGGTCGTCGAAGCGGCGCATCAGTTCCACGCGGCGTTCGCCGAGCCGGCGTTGTTCGGCGGCGAGCGCCAGCGTGGACCGCGCTTTCAGCCAGCGCGCGGCGATGTCACGGCGCAGCAGGTCGTAGCCGGCCTGGCTGGCCTGCAACTCTGCCGCGCCCTGTCCGGCGCGCGCCTTGCGCTTGCCGGACAGGTCCAGCGCGAGGCTCAGCCCGGCCGTGCGCCGGTTGACGTCGGCGTTTTCGGCATCGAGCGCGAGGGTGGGGTTGTACAGCGGCTGCGCCGCGGCGCGGGCGCGCGCCTGCGCAGCGGCGAGGTCGGCGCGAGCGACCTGTACGTCGGGGCTGCCATCCCAGACAGCGCGCACGGCCTGTCGCAGTGATGGAGGGGCAACAAGGGCCGGATTTACGGCGTTTTCGTCGGCCGGCGCCGACCAGGCGGCACCGGCACAAAGCATGCTGGCAACCCCGAGCAGGGCTGCGCGTAGGACGGACATGAGCAACGTCTCCTAAAAACCATCAGGACGCCTCGCTCGTAGAGCGACGCGGATGCGAGGGTTTTCAGGCGGCGATGGGCGGGCGCAGCAGGGATGCCGTGGGTTCGGCGCGATAGCCGGAGGCGGCCGCGGGCAGCTCGGACGGCAGGACCTCGGCGGCGAGGTGGAACGTCACCATCGTCGGCAGCGGCACCGCATGCGTGCAGGCGCAATGGCAGGCACCGCCTTCGCCGAGCAGGCAATCGCCATCGTCGCCGGCGACGTCCGCCGCGGCCTGCACGACGGCGGAGCGCTGCGCTTGCGTGTCGTAGCTCACGCCGTCGGCGGCGCACAGCGAACCGCCGACGAGCTTGAACATCAAGGCGAACACGGCCAGCAGCCACAGGCCGCGATAGCGGCGAAGCTGGGTCAAGGATGGCCTGGATGCGCGGGACATAGTGCGGGATCGTAGACGGCGGGCGATGTGTTAGACAATTTCATCCGCCGCCAACGATGGGAACGAGCATGCCCTGGATCATCTTCAAATACCTGATCACGGCCGCCGTGGTGGTGGCCGTGTCGGAACTGGCCAAGCGCAGCGACCGCCTGGGCGCCGTGCTGGCTTCGCTGCCCCTGGTCACCCTGCTGGCGCTGATCTGGCTGTATGTCGAGAAGCAGCCGGCGTCGAAGATCGCCAACCACGCCTGGTATACGTTCTGGTACGTGGTGCCGACCTTGCCGATGTTCCTGGCCTTCCCGCGCCTGCTCAACCGCTTCGGCTTCTGGCCGGCGCTGGGTTGCAGCGCCGTGATCACCATGGTGTCCTTCGTGCTGTTCGCGCTGGCGGTGCGGCCGTTCGGCATCAAGCTGGTGTAGGGCTAGAACCCCAGCTCGCTCAACTCCGCGTGCCCGTCCGGCCTGCGCCCCGATGGCCAGTGGTATCTGCGCTCCGTTTCCGCGATCGGCTTGTCGTTGATGCTGGCGTGGCGATTGACCATCAGGCCGTCCGCGTTGAACTCCCAGTTCTCGTTGCCGTAGCTGCGATACCACTGGCCCGCATCGTCGTGCCACTCATAGGCGAAGCGCACCGCGATGCGGTTGCCTTCGAATGCCCACAATTCCTTGATCAACCGGTAATCCAGCTCGCGATCCCACTTGCGCCGCAGGAACGCCTTCACCGCCTCGCGGCCGTCGAGGAACTCCGCGCGGTTGCGCCAATGCGTGTCTTCCGTATAGACCAGCGCGACGCGCTCGGGGTCGCGGGTGTTCCAGGCGTCCTCGGCGAGGCGCACCTTTTGTCGGGCGGTTTCGAGGGTGAACGGAGGGAGGGGCGGGCGGGTAGTCATGGGGCACCTCGACGGATGGCGATAGAGAGGAGTAGGCCATCGATTATGCCGCCGTTATGCCACTACCAGGCATCTCACCGATGCGGCGAACCCTCGCTCACCTCTAAGCAATAGATATTCCCTGGCTGATTCATCCGCTGATTCGTCGATCCATTGGACAGGCAGGTCGACGCGCGGCAATCGTTCCATGGATATTCCGGCGCTTCCCGTCGTCGTTCCCCACGTCCGCTGCTCCCAAAATTTCAGACACTTCTGATTGATTATTCGGACGAGGTTGCGAAGTGAACGTCGTCGCATGTGCAACTACTTCCGCAGGGCGGCCGGCTGTGATTTAGTTCACGTCGTTGCGGCCGCGCAGGGAGCGGTTCCGCCGATGGGGCGAGCACCGCGCGCGGGCGCCGACATCACGTCATCGTCACGCCTGCGTCGCGTCCGTCACGCTGACATGTGGTGCATGGGAGCCGGTTTCGTTGGCAAGGATTCACCATGCAAGGTGTTGCCTGTCACCTATCAGCCTCAAGGAGCCATGGCCTGCGATGGACAAACTCGAGACCTTGATCGATCTGCTCACCCGCGGCGGGCTGGAGCACGCCGAACTGGCACGCCGCGTCAGCCGCGTGCGCGAAGCGGACAAGGATGCCGAGCTGGCCTGGCTGCGCGATGAAGGCCAGCCGCGCCTGATGCAGGCCGCGCTGCTGCTGTGCCTGAAGGATGTCCTGCGCACCAGCGTACAGCTCGATGTGCTGCACGAGCGCATCAGCGACGGCCTCGACGAACCGCTGCCGCCGTTCCCCAGCGACCGCAGGGATTTCTGGTCCGACGATTACTTCGAATGGCTGGACGAGATCGTCGCCGCGCGCGGGCTGGAAGTGATGATGCTGCCGGACAGCTTCGAGGACAGGCTCGTGGCGGTGGTGGTGCGGCGCGCGGATACTCAGCGCATCCTGGTGCTGGCCGATGCGCTGAAGCTGATCGTGGAGAAGTCGACGCAACGCCGCTACGCCTGAGGCGCCACGCGTCAGGCCCGCGCAGGGAAGCGCCAGGCGAACCTCGCCATGCACATCGTGCGGGAACCGATGTCACGCGCCAGTGGTCCATCTGCGTCGAGCCACGCCTGCCCAATGAAGGAGGCCATGGCTTCGCCGTTGGCGCGATCTCCTGCGACGCCGGTCAACAAAGCGGCGATCGCTTGCGAGCAGACTGCGCCGTCCGCGCATGGGCACTCCGGCTGCGATGTTTCGTCCGGGTGCGCAGCGCGGCGCCCGTCTGTTCCGACGTCCCCATCCGCACCCTACGGAGATCTGCATGAAGCATGCCCCCGCATGGAAGTTCGCTCCCGTGTTCTGCGCCTTGCTTGCCGCCTTGCCCTGGGCGCAGGCCCGCGCCGACGGCCACACCTATTACGTCGCCACCAACGGCAACGACAGCGCCGCCGGTACGCTGGACGCGCCCTGGCGCAGCATCGGTCGCGCCGCGCGCGGCGTGATGCCGGGCGACAGCGTGTATGTGCGCGGCGGCACCTATAACGAAACGATCGACGTCAACACCTCGGGCTCGGCCGCGGCCGGTCCGATCGTGTTCGCCAGCTATCCGGGCGAAAAAGCCGCGGTCAGCGGCGCAGGCCTTGCCGTGCCGGCCAATGCGATGCGCGGGCTGTGGAACCTCAACAATGTCAGCTACGTGACGGTGCAGGGTTTCGACATCGGCAACTACAGCACGTCGAGCACCTCGGCCACGCCGGTGGGCATTTACCTCAACGGCGGCGGCACCCAGGTCAATATCCTCGGCAACCGCGTGCACGACATCGCCAACCGGATCGAGAGCTGCCCCAACGGTAACGCGTTCGGCATCGAGGTCTATGCCAACGACGCGGCCCATTCGATCAACCACCTGACCATCAGCGGCAACGAGATCGACCACCTGCGCACCGGCTGCAGCGAATCGCTGTCGCTCACCGGCAATGTGGAGCAGTGGACGATCAGCAACAACGTGGTGCACGACAACGACAATATCGGCATCGCGGCGCTGGGTTTCGAGAGCATGTCCGGCCGCAACGGCGGCAGCTTCCAGAGCCAGGCGCGCGACGGCGTGATCAGCGGCAACTCGGTGTACAACATCAGTTCGGAAGGCAACGCCGCGTATCCGGCGGGCGACTTCTCCGCCGACGGTATCTATGTCGAGGGCGGCACCCGCGTGACCATCGAGCGCAACCTGGTCAACCGGGCCGACGTGGGCATCGAGCTGGCCAGCGAGACCAAGGGCAAGTTCACCAGCGACGTCATCGCGCGCAATAACCTGGTGATGTTTTCCAATATCACCGGTATTTCCATCGGCGGGGCGGCGTCCGGCAACGGCGGCACGCAGAACGCCACCATCGTCAACAACACGCTGTTTCGCAACGACCAGCAGGCCAGCGGCAGCGGCGAGTTCCAGATCCAGTTCCACGCCAGCGGCACGGTGTTCGAGAACAACCTGCTGTACGCCACCACGGACGGCCTGCTGGTGAACTTCTGGCCGAAGACGACGAACAACGCCGGCTATGCCAACCCGGGCACGCTCGAGCACAACCTGTATTTCGCCGACGGCGGCGTGGGGAATGCCAACTGGGTGTGGCTGGGCAAGAGCTATACCGGCATCGCCGGATATCGCACGGCCAGCGGGGCGGACAAGCTCACCATGCTGGTCAACCCGATGTTCGCCAGCCTGACGCTGCCGGATCTGCACGTGGGCAGCGGTTCGGCAGCGCGCGGTGCCGGCGTGGTGCTGCCGGCGTCGACGGTGGGTATGGTGGATTTCGATGGGCAGCCGCGTTTGAGCGGGGCAGGGAAGATCGATATCGGTGCTTACCAGCAACCTTGACGGCCCGACGTAGGTTGGGGTGAGCGCAGCGAACCCCAACAGAGCGGCAAGGTGCCGCGCCTGTTGGGGTTCGCCTTCGGCTCACCCCAACCTACGCCGGTGGAAGGGCTTCAACCCTGCTTCACCGTATTCGCCGGCACAAACGTATACCCCATCCCCTGCAAGCCCTGCACGATCTGCTTGAGGTAATTGATGTTGACGTAGGGATGGAAGAAGAAGCTCTGCACGCTGTCCTGCACCACCGTGTTGGCGTTGGCGCTGGCCAGGATGTCCGCCGGCAAGCGCGGCGGGTTGTTGTTGAACGCTTCGGTTTCCACGTTGCCCAGCTGCTCGCCGATCACCACGCTGCCGTAGATGTCGCGCACCAGGTAGGGGAAGAACTGGCCGTAGATCCTGGTGTAATCCGGCGTGCCCGTGCCGCAGGCGCCGTTCGGGCACCAGCCGCCTGCATATAGGCCGCGGTCGTAGCGTGCGGAGAACATGCTGTTGATGACTTTGTAGTCGGTCGCCGAGGCCGCGTAGTGCGGCGGCTCGAAGATGGTCGGCGCCAGGAAGCCGGCGGCGGCGAAGTCCATCAGGCCCTTGACGATGCGACCCTGGGTCCAGAGCGCGGAATCCTCGGCCGGCGGCGTGTCGTAGATGACGTAGTTGTCGGCGTTGATGTGCGCGCGGAAAAACTCGAAATCGTCCGCCGACACGCCGCTGTAGGGATTGGGCACGTTGGAGTACTGATGCGTATAGCCATGCATCAGGATGGTGCCGCCCTTGGACTGCATGTATTTCAGCGCACTGACCACGTTGCGCGCCTGCGACAGGTGGATCGCCTGCGGCACGCCGTTGCTGTAGTAGCCCTTGGGGTCCAGGTAGTAGGGGATCACCGCCACCGTGAACGGCACGCCCTTGCTGAACAGATAATCGGCGATCGCCCGCAGCGCGGCCGGATCGTCGGTGGCGTTGACGTCCTCGATGCGCACCAGCGCCCGCTTGCGCGCCGGCATCGACGGATTGGAGACCTTGCCGATCAGGTCGGCGGCGATCAGGTAGCGATCGTTCATGCCGATATAGCTGAAGGGAATCTCGCCGATATAGGTCAGGTTCGCACCCTTGGTCGCCCAGTTCACCGTGCCGCCGGTGTCGTTGGTCGCCACGGCCACGGCGGTCGCCTTGGCCGGATCGACGATGGCGGTCTGCAGCAGGCCGGACGGCACCGCCAGCGCGTTGCGCTGGATCGCCACGCCCTTGTAGCTCACCGTCACTGCATTGCTGAAGTCGAAGAACATCGGCGTGAAGCCGTACTGCGCGCCGAAGTTCGGCGAGCGCGCGGCCAGCTGCCAGATGTTGTCGTTCATCCACAGCACTGGCTTGGTGGTGGCGAGCACGTCGTCGAGCATGGCGGTCGGCAGCGGTTCGTCATACGTCGAACCGACATAGACCAGGCCGGTGTAGTTGTTGAGTTCGCCGGCGGTGTAGGTGGCCGCCGTATGCAGCGTGTACTTGCTGCCGTGCGAGACCAGGTTGGCGGCCATCACCGCATAGGCTTCGCCCAGCCATGCCCACGCGCCCGTGCTGTCGTACAGCACCAGGGTGTTCTGGTTGGCATTGGCGCCCGGCGCGCCGGCGAAAGCGTTGGCCGGTGCGCCGAGCAGGGCACTCAACGACACGTTGCGCTGGACCGAGCCGGACGTGGTGTACGTCGAGGCGGTAAGCGTCGAGGCGGTCTGGATCTTCTTTATCGACGGTGCCGCGACGAACGAGCGCGGCGGCGCCGGCAGCAGGCTCATGCCGCTGTGCTCGGCGGTCTGGGCTTGGACAGGAGAGGTCAAGCCGGCTGCCGTGGTTAACACCAGGGCGGCACTGGCGAGAAGAGACCTCACGACGGAGGGCTTGAGACGGGACCTGGTCATGGGAAATCCTCACATGCTGCGATGGAAATCGACGCAAGCCACGAATGCCCCCGTGCTTGCGCGCATGGCGGAGAACGATTTTCCGAAGCCCAGGTCCCTGTTCCCGAGAGTGGAGAGGCATCGCCCCCAAGTTGAAGCTTACGGGCCGGCAGCGCGCGTTTTTATTGGTCTGTCGAGGTATGGCTTTTAGTCAATCGTCAGGTGCCATCGCGCGACCCCAATATGCGACCCGAACGCAACACCTGATCGCGAGTCGACAACCACCACGCGGACTCCTCAGCCGACTACGTCTATCCGGGCGCCAGGGACCCCGGACGACCGCTCTTCCTCTCCGTTCGCGGGGAGGGCGCGGCGCCGGACATCTGGGCCCAGGAAGACGCGTCGCCATCCTTAGGGGGAAGGAGTCATGCTGGATATCCTGATCATCTGCGGCACCCGCCCGGAAATCATCAAGTTGGCGCCGGTCTACCACGCGCTGCGCAACTGCGGCTGGGCGCGGCCGGTATGGCTGCACACGGGGCAGCACGGCGACATGGCACGGCAGATGCTGGCCTGTTTCGACATCGAGCCGGATATCGAACTGTCACGCGCAGGTGACAGCCTGGCGCAGTTCAGCACCCGCTGCCGCGAGCTGCTGGACGGCGTGATGGCCAGCCGGCCGTGGTCGCTGGTGATGGTGCAGGGCGATACCGAAAGCACCTTCCTGGGCGCGCTGGCCGGCTTCTACCACCACGTGCCGGTGGCGCACGTGGAGGCCGGCCTGCGCACCTACGACCTGTCGCGGCCGTTCCCCGAGGAAGGCCTGCGGCAGATGGTCAGCCGCATCGCCAGCTTCCATTTCGCGCCCACCGCGCGCGCCTCGCAGGCGCTGCAGGCGGAGGCGGTGCCGGACGAGCGCGTGTTCATCACCGGCAATACGGTGATCGACGCGCAGCACTGGGTGATGCGGCACCGCCGTATCAAGCGCGGCGGCACCGGGCGCGGGCACCTGCTGGTGACCGCCCATCGCCGCGAGAACTGGGGCAGCGACCTGCGCGAGATCTGCTACGCCATCGCCGACGTGGCCAGCCACCACCCGGAGCTGGACATCCTGTTCCCGGTGCACCTGAACCCGACGGTGAGCAAGCCGGTGCACGCGATCCTGGGCGAGCTGTCCAACGTGCACCTGAGCGGCCCATTCGATTACCTGCGCATGCAGCAGGCGCTGATCGACGCCTGGCTGGTGCTGACCGATTCCGGCGGCCTGCAGGAAGAAGCGCCCACCTTCGGCGTACCGCTGCTGGTGCTGCGCACCGAGACCGAGCGGCCGGAGGCGATCGAAAGCGGCTGCGCGCGGCTGGCCGGGACGCGACGTGTTTCGATCGTGAAACAGATCGAGGACCTGTGGGAGGACGGCGAGGCCTACGCCGCGATGGCGCGCGCGGGCAATCCGTTCGGCGACGGGCAGGCCAGCGATCGCATCGTGGATCTGCTGCAGGGGGCGCTGGAGGGCGGCGAGCGCCGGCGCGAGGCGGTCTGACGGGGGAGACACTCAGGATGTGGTGGCTGGATGCATTCACGACCTACCTGTACGGCTTGAGCGTGGCCGTATCGGTGATCGCCGTGCTCATGCTGGCGAGCGGCATGGACGATCTGTTCATCGACCTCGTGTACTGGACGCGGCGGACCTGGAAGGCGCTGGTGGTCTACCGCCGGCACGAGCGGACCTATTACCACGAGCTGTACCGGCCGGCGGAGAAGCCGCTGGCCATCATGGTGCCGGCCTGGCACGAGACCGGCGTGATCGGGCACATGGCGGAGCTTGCCGCCAGCACGCTGGACTATGAGAACTACCACATCTTCGTCGGCACCTATCCGAACGACGCCGATACGCAGCGCGACGTGGACGAGGTCAGCGCACGCTTCCCCAACGTGCACAAAGTGGTGTGCGCGCGGCCGGGTCCGACCAGCAAGGCGGACTGCCTCAACAACGTGCTGGATGCGATCCTGCAGTTCGAGCGTCGCGCCAAGCTGAGCTTCGAGGGCTTCATCCTGCACGACGCCGAGGACGTGGTGTGCGCGATGGAGCTGCGCCTGTTCAATTACCTGGTCGGCCGCAAGGACCTGATCCAGATCCCGGTGTATCCGTTCGAGCGGCAGTGGAACAATTTCACCAGCCTGCATTACCTCGACGAATTCGCCGAGCTGCACGGCAAGGACGTGCCGGTGCGCGAGGCGCTGGCCGGGCAGGTGCCCAGCGCCGGCGTCGGCACCTGCTTCAGCCGGCGCGCGGTGCTGGCGCTGCTCGAGGAGGGCAACGGCGTCGCCTTCGACGTGCAGAGCCTGACCGAGGACTACGACATCGGCCTGCGCCTGAAGGCGCGCGGCATGCAGGAGATCTTCGTGCGCTTCCCGGTGCTGCGTTACCGCAGGCATCAGAAGGCGCCGCCGTTCGGGCAGAGCCGGCGCGAATCCAATGTGATCTGCGTGCGCGAGTATTTCCCGGACCGCCTGTCCACCGCGGTGCGGCAGAAGTCGCGCTGGATCATCGGCATCGTCTACCAGGGCTACCGCACGCACGGCTGGAAATGGCGGCACGGCCTGGTGCTGAATTATTTCCTGTGGCGCGACCGCAAGGGCGCGATCGCCAACTTCGTCAGCTTCGGCGCGATGCTGGTGCTGACCCAGCTGCTGATCATGCTGCTGGTGCAACAGGTCCTGCCGGGGACGCCGCGCTTCCTGTCGATCTTCGAGGGGCAGCACTGGCTGGATATCGTGCTGTACACCAATGCGGGGTTGATGGCCAACCGCATCCTGCAGCGTGTCGTCTTCGTTTCCTCCTACTACGGCGTGAAGCAGGGCCTGCTGGCGATCCCGCGGCTGCTGTGGAGCAACCTGGTCAACTTCATGGCCAACTGGCGCGCGATCAAGCAGATCCTGCAGACCGGCGATCCGCGCCGCGTGGCCTGGGACAAGACCACTCACGACTTCCCCAGCATCGGCGGCGAAAACCGCGCCAAGCGCTCGCTGGACGAACTGCTGGTGACCCAGGGCGCGCTGACCGAGGCGCGGCTGCGCGAGGCGCGCGCGCATCCGATCGAGGGCTTGCATGCGGGCAGCACGCTGGTCCATCAGGGCGTGATCACCGCGGAGCAGTTGGCCCAGCCGATCGCCGAGCAGGCAGGCGTGGCCTGCGAGCCGGTGGATGCGAATACCTTGAACGGCGAACTGGTCAATGCGCTGCCGATGGCGGTGGCGCTGCAGTACGCGGTACTGCCGCTGCGCGTGGACGGCGGCACGCTGGTGCTGGCGAGCGAGTCGTATATCGACCCGGTGTCGCTGGCGGCGATCGCGCGCAAGCTCGATCGGCCGGTGCGTTACGTGGTGGCGCACAAAGGCCAGGTCACGGTCGGGCTGCGCCGCTGGTACGTCAAGTCGGACGAGCACGATCCGCGCGGCCTGCTGGATGCGGCGACGCGCAGCGGACGCATCGGCGCCGAGCGCGGGCGGATGCTGTGGGACAGTTATGTATCCCGGCAGGTGATGCTGGGCGAGATCCTGGTGGCGCAGGGGCACCTGGATGAAGTGGCATTCAAGGCATTGCTGTTGAGCCATGCGCGCAGCGGACAGCCGCTGGGCGAATTCCTGGTGGCGCAAGGCGTCATCGCACAGGACACGCTCGACCGCCTGCTGGCCCTGCAATCGGCGCTGCAGCCGAGCATCGCGTCGCTCCTGAAGACGGAGGCGCTGCCCCCGGTGCAGCTGATCAAGCAGTGGACGGAGCGCGTGGCATGAAACGCCCATGGCCGACTCGTTGCGCGGCCGCGCTGTTCGCGATGGCACCGGCCTTGCCGCTCTGCGCGGCGGGCCAGCAGCCCGACAGCGCCAGCCGTTACCAGCAATTCCTGTTGTACCCCCACCGCCAGGCCGGCTTCGCCGCGCTGCGCGCGAACGACGAGCGCACCGCGCTGGCCGAGTTCGAGCGTGCCCGCGCGCTGGCGCCCAGGAGCATCGATACCGCACTGGACCTGGCCGAGGCGTACCGCCATTTCGGCCATGCCGACAAGGCGCGCACGGTGCTCGACAACCAGCGCCGTTATACGCCGGCCGATCCGCGCCCGCGCGCGCCGCCGCCGGCGGAGGCGGCGGTCGACTGCAAGGTCGACAACCGGCCGGTGTGCCGCGCGCAGCGCGGCTTCGACGCGCTGCAGGCGGGCCAGCTCGAGCGCACCCAGGCGGAACTGGCCGCGGCCGATTTCGCCAGGTCGCCCGAAGGCCTGGCCCTGCGCCGCGCGCTGGTGCAGCGCTCGATCTACCTGGGCGACCGCGTGCGCGCCGGCGAGCAGCTGGCGGCGCTGGACGCGCTGGGGCAGCTCGGGCCGGACGAACGCGCGCAATGGTTCAACCTGCTGCTGCTGCAAGGCAAGCCGCTGGAAGCGCGCGACCTGCAGGCACGCGGTGGCCTGGGCATGCCGGCGCAGGACCTGGCGGTGGCGCTGGGCCTGTCCGCTGCGGGCGAGCGCAAGGCGCAGGCCGATTACCTCGCCGTGCACCAGCCGGCCTTCGACGACGAGAAGGACGAGCGGCAGTGGGTGAACCTGCTGGCGCAGGTGGGACGCACGCGGCCGGAGCTGCTCGACCTGTATGAAGCGCGCTTCCCGGCGAATGCCGCATGGCAGGCGCGCTCGTCGCTGCCGCTGGCCATCGCGCGCCACGACGACGGCGCCGCGCAGCGGCTGCTGGCGCGCCTGCCGAAGGACAGCTATCGCGAAGAGCGCTTCTCGCTGGCCCTTGCGCAAGGGCGCTACACGGATGCGCGCGAGCAGGCCGAGGCACTGGTGGCACAGCCGGACGGACATCGCCTGCTCGATCCTTTGAGTTACCGCCTGATGGACGCCGGCGCGCCGGACCAGGCGCAGCGGCTGCTGCTGGCCTCGTATCCATTTGGCGGCAATCCGCAGGCCGGCACCTTGTTCGCGCGTCTGGCGGTGCTGGCGGCGAAGCAGGCCGCGGCGTTCTCCGCAGCGGACCGCGCGCAGCTGGCGCGCCCGCTCGAAAGCGTGCCGCTGCGCATCGCCCAGGTGCCGATCCTGGCGGCGCTGCGCGACTGCGACGGCATCCGCCAGGTGATGTCGGATCTCTCGCCGGACTATCCGGCGGAACTGTGGCGGCAACTGGGCGACTGCTACGGCAACGAGCGTCCCGGCCTGGCCGAATACGCCTACGCCGAAGCGAACAAGCGCAAGCCCGACCCCGACACCACCCGCGCGCTGGCCTACCAGGCCTACGGCGCACGCGACTACGCCACCGCCTTGCAGGCCTGGCGCACGGTGCCGGTGGAACACATGAAGCCGGACGACCTGCTGGCCGCCGCCACCACCGCGATGAGCGCGGAGCAGCCTGGTGTTGCGCGCGCCTGGCTGGACAGCTATGCGGCGCAGGGCGGGCGGCAGGACCATGCCTACTGGTGGTTGCGCGCGCAGGCCGACGAGCCGCGCGATGCGGCGCTGGCGCGCACCGACCTGGAAAACGCCATCGCCCAGCATCCGGATGCGCGCTACTACCAGCGCCTTGCCGCGCTGCAGACCCAGGCCGGCGAAGCGCGGCCGGCGCTGGCCTCGCTGCAGCGCGCCGCCGTGCTGGCGCCGGAGGACGACAAGCTGGCCGCGCAGCTCGGCTATGCCTACCTGCAGAACGATGCGCCGGAGCAGGCCGTGGTGCAGTTCGAGCGTGCGCACAGCGCCAACCCCGACGATCCAAAACTCACCTGGCAGTTGCTGTACGTACACCAGAAGCTGGGCGATAACGTGCAGGCGCGCAGCTATGCCGCACAGGCGATCGACCAGCTCGACGCCGGCGGCACCGGCGCCGCGGTCGCCGACAACGCCGCGCAGGACGAAGGCCAGCAGCGCTTCGAGCTGCGCCGGCTGCACGAGGATCTCGGGCGCAAGTGGCGCTTCAATGCAGACATGACCCTGGGCGATACGGTGTCCTCGGCGGCGAACGCGGCCAATCCAGGCCAGTCGTATCGCAGCTATTTCCAGCTGGAGGGGCAATACCGCTTCGACCCGCCCTGGGCCGGCGCTGACATCAATACGCTGGCCGCCTATGCGCGCCTGTTCGCCGGCAGCGGCAGCGGCGGTTCGGTATGGCCGATCCACAGCTGGATGCTGGGCGTGGGCGTGCACTGGAAACCGCTGACCACGCAGAACATCGTGCTGTCGGCGGAGCAGCAGACGCCGGTGGGCGGCAGCCGCTTCACCCGCAACGACACCATGCTGCGCGCGGCCGGCTCGTGGTCGTTCGGCCCGCATCTCAACGACGACTGGCATGCGGCCGGCCACGGCTGGTGGTCGCAGAATTTCTATGTGGACGTGGCGCGTTACCTGCGCGCCAAGCAGACGGTGCTGACCGCCGATTACCAGCTCGGCTGGCACCACAAGCTGGCCGACGGGCAGTCGATCGAGCCGTATGCGCGAGTGCAGTTCACCGGCATCGATCGCAACCGGGGCAGCTTCCAGCGCGACGGCCGCGTGGGCCTTGGCGTGCAGTGGAACCTGTGGTTCGGCGAGACGCGCTACGACGCGTATCCGCATCGCTTCAGCGTGGCGGTGGAAGGGCAGCATGCCTTCACCAGCTATCTGCGCGAGAAGAACGCAGTGTTCCTGATCGTGAGGACCGCGTGGTGAGGCGCGCGCGGCGGTGGTGTCTGGTCGCAGCGCTGCTGCTGGCGCCGTGGCTGGCGCAGGCGACGACAGCGGTGTTCTACCAGCCGCAGACGCGCGACCGCGAGTTGGCGGTCGCGCAGTGGCCGGGGTGGTTTGCGCAGTTGCGTGCGCGCGGCTTCGACACCCTGGTGGTGCAGTGGACGCAGTATGGCGATGCCTTCGCCGATCCGGCGGGGCATGCATGGCTGTTGCAGCGGGTTCGCGAGGCGCGCGCCGCCGGGTTGCGCATCGTGCTGGGGCTGCACAGCGATCCGGCGTTCTTCCAGCGCCAGGAAATGCCGGCAACGGCGCTGGACGACTACCTGCGTACACTGGCCCGCCAGGATGCCGAGGCGGCGCGCCGTTGGAGCGGTGAGCTGGGCGAGGATGCCATCGCCGGCTGGTACCTGCCGATGGAGATCGACGACCGGCGCTGGCGCGAACCCGAGGCGCGCGCGGTGCTGCGCGATTACCTGGCGCTGGAGCGGCGGCAGCTGGATCGGGTGGCGGCGCGGCCGGTGTATGTCAGCACGTTCTTTGCCGGGCATATGGCGCCGGCGGCGTATGCGCAGCTGGTGGCGGATGTGCGCGACAGTGGCGTGCGGGCGTGGGTGCAGGATGGGGCGGGCACCGGGCGTTTGAGTCGCGGGGAGAGTGCGGTGTATCTGGCGGCGGCGCTGTCGTGCGATCAGAGAGCTGCGGCTGGCGTGGTGTACGAGGTGTTTCGGCAGACCGGCGGCGATGCGGCATTCAAGGCGGAGCCGTTGGATGGGCGGCAGGCGGATGCGGCGCTGTTGCAGCGTGCGCCTTGCGGCGATACGGCGTTCTTCGAGTTGCGGTATTTGCCCGAGATGCAAGCGCTGCGGCGCGAATGAAAAAACGCCTCCTCGCGGAGGCGTTTTTCGTTGCGGCGCAGGTTGGGGTGAGCCGACGGTGAACCCCAATGTTGCGATGCGCCTGATCGTGGCGCGTGTTGGGGTTCGCTGTGCTCACCCCAACCTACATGGGCCTGTGGCCTTACTGCGGCACCTTCAGCGTCGAGATCGTCTGGTTCAACGTGCCCCAGTACGTCTTGGTGTACGGCACCATCTGCTCGGCGTAGTTCCACCAGAACACGCCACCGATGAAGCGCGGATCCTTCATCGTGTTGACCATCGGGTAGTAGGTCTTGATCAGGTTGGTCTGCACGGTGGTCGGCGCGCTCAGGCTCGAGGTGCCGATCTCGCCGAAGCCCACCTTGGCGTTCGGGAAGATGCCTTCCAGCGCGGTGAAGTCGCTGGTCCACGACGGCGACAACCCGGGGCAGTCCTGGTAGGGGTAGTAGCTGAACAGCGCGTAGTCGGTGTTCTGGCGCACGCTCAGCGGCAGGAAGGTGGTCGGCCAGGTCTTCCAGTTGTCGACCGGCTTCTCCCAGCAGTTGGTGCCCTTGCTGTCGTCGTTGTAGTACAGCGTGATGGCGGTCTTGCCACCGGCGGCCTTTACGATCTGGTGGGCCGCGGCGACCATCTGGCCGATCTGCGTTTCCTGCGAGTTGACCACTGTGTTGCTGCCGTTCGGGTTCGGACGCAGCCACTCGCCGTTGATCTCGTTGGCGATCTCCCACACGTCGACCAGGCCGTTGAGCTTGCCCACCAGTTCCTTGGTGCGCGCGGTGTAGGTATTGATGTCGGTCGGGAAGTAATACGAGTCCATGATCTCGCCCATCGTGTAAGCCACGGTGTGCAGCTTGACCAGGGCGGCGTAGTAGTCGGCGGTGCTGGTGTCCGGATCGAACACCACGCGCACCGTCGGACGGTACGGCAGTTTGCTGAGCGAGGTAACGATGGCGTTGATGTTGGAGATGTCGTCGACCGTCACGCCGTAGATCGGGGCCTTGATGGTGGTGGCGGCCTGGGCATGCACGTCGGACGACAGCGGCGCCGAGCCGGCATACAGCGCGGCAGAGGCGAGGAGCGAAGCAAGGAAGGTCTTGGTAGCGGTCTTGTTCATTGAGTTTGATTAATTCGCTTGCGTGGGCGATCCGTTCCCCCGGTGAGCCGCGGCGAAAAAAAGGCCGCAGCAATACATCGGTCGCCCCCGAAAGTCGGGCGGCCGGGCTTGAGTCGTGCGTTCCGCGCACTGATGAAGGTCGTCCGTACAACGCAACCCCCAGCCCCTGGGCTCGATGGCCAAGAGGAAGGCGACGAAAGTCGACGCTGGGAGTGCCGGCGAAACGGCAGGAACCACCAGGAGCCCGTCACGGAAAAACCCCTTCCGCGCGGCTCCGCCCGTCCTGGAGAGCGGGCCGGACCGTAACACCCGGGAGACAACGCACCGGGCTTCGCTGACGTGAAAATTCTAGTCGCTGATTTTCACAAGTGATGAAAATTTGGTTAGCATGAACGATATGGATCGAGTCAAAGCACTCAATCCATGTCCAGGACTGTCGCCGGCCTTACATTGATGCGGCTAGTGCACGATCTTTCAGTCACTTGCGTGAACATGCGTGAAGTCACTGTATCGCGCATGTGACACGCGATCCGTTCATGTTACGTCACCCTGTGACACCTCTCCGCCATAAGCTGTGAGCCGCGCTTGTGCGCTGTATCACGCTCGGAAAAAACACAAGCGCCAATCCCGGAAATCGCAATGCGCTCTTGCCGAAGATGCGCTTCGGCACTCGAGCCGATCCCGTGGAGAGGAAGCGATGGCGTTGCGCGCTTGGATGGTGGCGTTGGGATGTTGCATGTCCTGGGGGATAACCGGTGTTGCGTTCGCGGCAACCGCCACCGCACAGGTAACCGTGCAGGTGGATCGACCGGGTGCGGTGATCCATCGCGAAATCTACGGCCAGTTCGCCGAGCAGCTCGGACGCGGCATCGACGAGGGCATCTGGGTCGGCGAAGGCTCGCCGATTGCCAATGTGCATGGTTTCCGCAAGGACGTGGTCGATGCGCTCAAAGCCATCCACGTGCCGGTGATCCGCTGGCCGGGCGGCTGCTATGCCGACGAATATCGCTGGCGCGACGGCATCGGCCCGCGCGCAAAGCGGCCGGTGCGCGCCAACTACTCCTGGGGCGGCGAAGAGCACAATGCCGTCGGCACGCACGAGTTCATGGACTTCGCCGAACTGGTCGGCGCGCAGGCCTACCTCGCCGCCAACATGGGCACCGGCTCGCCGCGCGAGATGAGCGACTGGCTGGAATACCTCACCGGCGACGGCCGGACCGACCTGGCGCGCGAGCGCCGTGCGAATGGCCGCGCGAAACCCTGGAAGGTCGCCTACCTCGGCATCGGCAACGAGAGCTGGGGTTGCGGCGGTCATATGCGCGGCGCGTACTACGCCGACCAGTACCGGCAGTACGCCACCTTTGCGCGGGCGCTGGGCGGCCAGACGCTGGTGAAGGTCGCCAGCGGCGCCAATGCCGACGACTACGCCTGGACCGAAGCGGTGATGGCCGGTGCGGCGGAGCAGATCGATGCCTTCGGCGTGCACTACTACACGCTGCCCACCGGCGACTGGAAGCACAAGGGTTCCGCGGTGGCGTTCGGCGAAGACGCGTGGATCGCCACATTGAAGGCCGCGCTGCACATCGACGAACTGATCGCGCGCCACAGCGCGATCATGGACAAGTACGACCCGGCCAGGCGCATCACCCTGGCGGTGGACGAATGGGGCACCTGGTACGACACCGAGCCCGGCGCTTCGGCGCTGTACCAGCAGAACAGCCTGCGCGATGCGATGGTGGCGGCGGTCACGCTGGGGATCTTCCATGCGCACGCCGAGCGCGTGCGCATGGCCAATATCGCGCAGATGGTGAATGTGCTGCAGGCGATGATCCTCACCGACAAGGGGCGGATGGTGCTGACGCCGACCTATCACGTGTTCGACCTGTACCAGGTGTTCCAGGACGCGACGTCGCTGCCGGCGCAGGTGCACGCGGACGACTACGTGCATGACGGCGTGCGCGTGCCGGGCTTGTTCGCCACGGCGGCGCATGGAACGGATGGCGCGGTGCATGTGGCCTTGGTCAATCCCGATCCGACCCGGGCGTTGCGGGTGGCGCTCGCGCTGCCGGGATGGAAGGCGGGTAAAGTGAGCGGCCGGGTGTTGAGTGCGCCGAAGATCGATGCGATCAACACCTTCGAGCGGCCGGATGCGGTCAAGCCGGTGGCGTTCGATGGCGCGACGGTTGGCAGCGATGGCGTTGTCGCGGTGTCGATGCCGGCGAAGGCGATCGTGGTGCTGGAGTTGCGCTAGGGCGATTCGCGCTTGCGCGATCTGGCTCGTCATCCCGGCGCAGGCCGGGATCCAGTAGCGTCATGGTCGGATTTTCGCGTAAGGCAAAAGCGTCGCCTTTCAGCGCTCATGGTTTCATGCAGCGTGTCGTTACTGGATCCCGGCCTGCGCCGGGATGACGGCTTTGTCAGGCTTCGGCGAGCGTCGTTCCAATGTTTGCCGACACATGCGCTGGAAACACGACGGTGACGCCGAAGCCCCCGCCATCCAGGCCTTCGTGGATCTCGATCGCCGCCGCATGCGACTGCGCAATCCGCGCCACCAGCGACAGGCCGATGCCGCTGCCGCGTTCGTTGCTCCCGGCCACGCGATAGAACCGATCGAAGATGCGCGGCCGATCCTCCTCCGTCACCCCCGGTCCGTTGTCCTGCACCTGCAGCTGCACCGCTGCCGCGACGCGCCGGCAACGTACCGCCACGCGCCCGCCCGGCGGCGTGTAGCGCAGCGCGTTGTCGAGCAGGTTGCCGATCAGGATGCCCAGTTCGTCCACGTTGCCCTCGATCGGGCTGGGGCAGGTGTCCAGCGTGATGGACTGATGCTTGGCCGCCGCGATGGTTTCGAACTCGCGCGTCAGCATCGCCACCAGGTCGGCCAGTTCCAGCGGCACGCGCTCGCTGCTCGGGCGATCGGCCTCGAGCCGGGCCGAATCCAGCAGCTGCTGCGATAGCCGTGCGCTGCGCTCCACGCCTTTCACCAGTTGGCGCAGCGGCGCCTGCGCTTCCTCCAGGCTGCGCGAACGCAAGGCCACCTGCGCATGGGTCAGCAGGGCTGCCAAGGGCGTGCGCAACTCGTGCGCGGCCTCGGCCAGGAACTGGCGCTCGTGGTGCATCGCGCGGTCCAGCCGGGCCAGCATGCGGTTGAAGGATTCGACCAGCGGGCGGACTTCGTTGGGCAGGTCGTGGTCGGGCAGGGGTGTGAGGTCCAGCGTATCGCGTGCGGTGATGGCCTGGCGGATGCGGGTGATCGGGCGCAGCGACCAGTACAGCACGCGCTGGATCGCCACCGCGAGCACCAGCAGAAGCAGGGCAGTGGTGATCAGGCCGATGCGCACTCCCTGGCGCAGTTCGGCGGCGAGGTCGGCGGTGGGCTTGCCGACCTGCACCTGCACTTCGCCGCGCGCATCGGTGATGGCGAAGATGCGCCATTCCTCGCCGTCGATCGTGCGGGTGACGAAGCCGTCCAGGAAATCCGGGCGCAGCGGCACGCGGAACGGATCGAGCGAATGCACCACCAAATGGTGCCGGTCCTTGATCCACACCTGGAAGATCAGGCGGCCCAGCTTGCCGCGGTGCTCCGGCGGCGGCGCGGTGTGGGCCGGCAGGCGCAGGTTGGAGTTGCCGTCGAGGCGACTGACATCGGCCGGCATCGAGACCAGGATCTCGCGCCCGATGTCATTGAGGTTGCTGTCCCACAGGCCGGTGCGCTCCTTCGAAAAGCGTACGCCCAGGCAGGTGAGGGCGATGCCCCAGGCGACCACGAAGATCGCCAGCATCACGATGAACAGCCGCCGGCGCAGCGAGCGTATGCGCAGCGCCATCAGCGTTCCTCGCCCAAGCGGTAGCCGTAGCCGTGCACGGTGGCGATCACGTCGTCGCCGAGCTTGCGGCGCAGCTGGTGCACATAGACCGCGATGGTATTGCTTTCGATCGCGCCCTGGCCGCCGTAGACCAGGTCTTCCAGCAGGTCGCGCGCCACCGCGCGGCCCTGGCGTTCCATCAGCGCCAGCAGGGTGCGGTATTCGTGCGCGGCCAGGCGCACCGGTTCGCCGTCGCGGGTGACGGTGCGGCGCGCCGGATCGAGCGCGATGCCTCTCCAGTTCAGCACGGGCGCGACGCGGCCTTCGCTGCGCCGGATCACCGCGCGCAGGCGCGCCAGCAGTTCGTCGATCTGGAACGGCTTGACCAGGTAGTCGTCGGCGCCGGCATCGAGGCCGCGGATGCGCTCGCCCAGCTGGTCGCGCGCGGTGATGATCAGCGCCGGCGTGGTGTCGTAGCGCTCGCGCATGCTGCGCAGCACGTCCAGGCCGGAGCCGCGCGGCAGGCCCAGGTCGAGCAGGGCCGCCGTGTAGGCGTGGTCGGTGAGCGCGATGCGCGCCGCGGCGGCGTCGTGCGCGCAGTCCACGTGCCAGCCGTCCTGGCGCAGGGCCGCGGCGATGGCGTCGGCCAGCATGCGGTCGTCTTCGACTAGCAGGATGTTGGGCAAGGTCCCCTCGTGGCCCGGCAGGGCGTGTCGTCAGTCATGCAGCCTAGGCTGGCGGCTTTAAAGATTTCTTAAATCCGGACGGCCAGACTGCCATGCATCCGGCACAGTCCGCCTCCACTCCATGTGGTCTCCACCCCGCATGCGGACAAGGAAGTGGCCGGCACCCCTCCGCACGAGAGACGATGCCATGAGCGCCAACCCCAGCCGCTTGCCCATCGATGCGCCGGATACCGCCGCCGCGCCGGAGCCCGATCCGAAAGGCTGCGCGATGCGCCTGAGCGTGAATGGCCAGAGCCGCGCGATCCAGGCCGATCCGGACACACCCTTGTTGCGCGTGCTGCGCCAGGAGCTGGGCCTGACCGGCGCCGGCTTCGCCTGCACCAACGGACGCTGCAGCGCCTGCACGGTGCACGTCAACGACCGGCCGACCCGCGCCTGCCGCGTGCCGGTATACCTGGTGCAGGGCACGGAGGTCGTCACCATCGAAGGCCTGGCCGCCCGCGAAGGCCTGCCGCCGGGCCAGCTGCATGCGGTGCAGCGCGCCTGGATCGAGTACGGCGTGCCGCCGTGTCCCTGCCAGTCCGGCATGATCATGGCCGCCACCGCCCTGCTCATGGACAAGCCCGATCCGAGCCCGGCCGAGATCGAGGCCGCGCTGTGCCTCGACTGCGGTTGCGGTGCGCGTCCGCACGTCTTGCGTGCCATCCGCTCGCTGGCCGAGCGCATGCGTTCGTGGTGAGCCGCTTTCCCCAACCCCCTGATCATCCCCACTGACTGGAGTTCCTCTATGCATCATCGTGCGCGTCGCGGTGCCCGTGCGTTGTCCATGCTTGTCTTGCTGTCCGGCAGCGGCGCCGCCTTCGCGGCGGACGACGGCTGGCATGTGATCGTCGGCGCCGGCGGGCTGGACCTGCCGCGCTATCCCGGCAGCGCCGACCGGCGCAGCCAGCTGGTGCCGATGCTCAGCGCGAGCTACGGGCGTTTCTTCCTGGGCGGCGCGCCGGGTTCGGGCTCGCCGGCCGGGCTGGGCATGTATTTCCACCAGGACCAGCAATGGCGTGCGGGTGTCTCGTTCGCCTATGACTTCGTGCAGCCGCGCAAGGAATCCGATGACCGCAGGCGCCTGCACGGGCTGGGCGATATCGACCGCACGGCACGCGCGACCTTGTTCGGCAGCTATACGGTCGATTGGTTCACGGTGCGCGGCAATGTATCGAGCGACGTGGGCGGGAAGGACCAGGGCACCACGGCCTCGTTCGATTTCGAAGGCAAGTATCGCGTAAACGACAAGCTCAGCTTCGTGGCGGGGCCTGGCGTGACCTGGGCCGATGGGAAGCACAACCGCACCTTCTATGGCGTGGACGAGGTGCAGAGCGTGCGCTCGGATTATGCGGCTTATCGTCCTGGCTCCGGCATCGAGTCGTTGCGTTTCTCGCTGGGCGCCGATTATCGGATCGGCGAACGGTGGACCCTCGGTGCGCGCGCGATTGCGGCGCGCTTGCAGGGAGATGCGGCGGATAGTCCGGTGGTGGAGAAGCGGATGCAGAACACGTATGTGGCGTATGCCTTCTATCGGTTCTGATCGAGCCTCAATCTCCACGTTGGAGCCCTTCTCCCTCCGGGAGCACGCGGGGAGGGCACAGGGATGTGCCCGGCTTTGAGGAGCGAGGAAGGTGGCGGCAGCCGGATGAGGGTACGGGCGGAGCGGTGCGCATCACTCTTGCGCTCCGCCCGTACCTTCACCCCAACCCCTCTCTCCCACGGGACTACCTTCGGCTCGCCGGCGGGAGAGGGGCTTTTTAACGGACCGGTCGCTTGAACACCTTGCGCGCTTTCTCCACCTTCGCGCGGACCGCGCAGGTCTCGACGTGGTCGTCCACCAGCCCCATCGCCTGCATGAAGGCATACATCGTCGTCGGTCCGACGAACTTCCAGCCCTGCTTCTTCAGCGCCTTCGACAGCGCCACCGACTCATCCGAGGTGGCGATCGCCTGCGTCGGCGCTGGCCTGCCGCGCTCGGCTTCGTAGCGCCACAGGTACGCCGCCAGCGAGCCCTCGCGCTGCGCCAGTTCGACAGCATGGCGCGCGTTGTTGATCACCGCCTCGATCTTGCCGCGGTGGCGGATGATGCCTTCGTTTTTCAAAAGGCGCTGCACGTCGCGCTCGGTGAAACGCGCGACGCGGTGGTAGTCGAAGCCGTGGAAGACGGCGCGGAAGTTTTCGCGCTTGGCCAGGATGGTGCGCCAGCTCAGGCCGGCCTGGAAACCCTCCAGGCTCAGCTTCTCGAACAGGCGGAAATCGTCGTCGACCGGAAAGCCCCATTCGGTGTCGTGGTAATGCATGAAATCCGGGGCGGAGGCGGCCCAGCGGCAGCGCGGCTTGCCGTCGGGGCCGGCGATGGTGTCGCTCATGCAGGGCGTCCTTGGATGTGACTGCCGGCGATCATGTCACTGCGGTCGTGCGCGGACCAGGTATTGCTCGACCATCGGCTTGCCCCATTGCTCGCCGGGCGCCTCCGAAACCAGGCGGAAGCCGACCTGTTCGTAGAGATGGCGCGCGGCATCGAGTCCTTTCACCGTCCACAGGTGGATTTCGCGGAAGCCTTGTTCGTCGCAGTAGCGCAGCACCTCGTCCAGCAGACGCCGGCCCACGCCGCGCCCCTGCATGCGGCCATCGACGATGAAGGTGCGCAGGTGGGCGATGCCGGGACCCATGCCTTCGCCGTCGATCGCCACCGAGCCGACCAGGCGCTCGCCGAGCATGGCGCGCCAGATCTGATTGCCGGGGCGGTCCAGGCGCGCAGTGACATCCGCCACCGCCGCCGCCACGCGGCTCTCGAATACCTGGCCGAAGCCCACTGCCGGCGCGTAGTAGGCCATGTGCAGCGCGGCGACTTCGCCGATCACGCCGGGCGCGTAGCCGGTCTCGATGCGGATTTCTTCCTGCGCCGGCGCAACGCCGAGGCGATGCGCACGCAGCGCATCCGCGTAGGCGGTGAGGCTGGCGCACACCGTATCCAGTTGCGCGGGTGCGAAGTGCGCGGCGGCGGAGCCTACCTGCTTGCGGGCGTAGGCGTCGACGGCAGCCAGCGTGCGGCGGCCCTTCTCGGTGAGCATCAGCGGCTTGCAGCGCGCGTCGCCGCCGCTGTCCAGCACGGTGATCTCGCCAGCGCCGGTGAGCTTGGTGAGCAGGCGGCTGACGCTGGACTTGTCCAGGCCCAGCAGCTCGACCAGGTCGACGGCGGTGAGCGTGCCGCGCCGGCCGAGTTCGACGATGGCATGCACGGCGGAGGGCGAATAAGTGGTGCCGGCCAGGGTGGGGCGGAGGAAGCCCCATTCGCGCGCCATCTGGCGCGAGGCGGCGCGGATGCGGTCGATGAGATCGGTCATGGTCGGCATGTTTCGGTTATTGGTTGCAATGTGCAACTTTTATCCCGTTGTGCTGGAATTGGCAAGTGTTTGCCGCAAATCATTGATAAAGCTGCATCCAAGAGGGATGGCTCAGGAGGGCGAAGTCGATCTGTTGGCTTGTTTCTTATTTTATCCGGCATATATTGACTGAATGTGATTTGCCCGGGTATATATGCCATTGCCCTCAGGAATCGATTCCCATGCCTTCCCCCACTCATCCGCCGGAAACCACTCATCATCCCGCCGCCTCAAGCCGCGGCATCCGCCTGCTCGATCGCCATTGGGCCTGGCTGGATGCGCAACCGATCGGCGCCGGCGCCACCTTGCGCCGCCTGGTCGAGCGCGCCCGTCGCGACATCGACGGCTGTTACCGCAAGGCCGCGGCCAAGGAGGCCTGCTACTTCCATATGCGCGACGCGGCGGGCGATCGCCCACAGTTCGAAGAGGCGGCGCGCGCGCTGTTCGCCGACGACTATCCGCGCCTGCGCCAGTGCATCGCCGCCTGGCCGGACGACGTGCGCACCCGCATCGAAGCCATGCTCGTCGTCGCGTTTGGCGCGGTCTGATGGACCGCGCCAAACGCAAGGCCCTGATCCAGGCCTACAAGCTGGCCTTCCCGCCGATGGGCATCTATGCCATCCGCAACCTCCGCAGCGGATGCGTGCTGATCGAGCAGAGTGCCAACACGACCGGTGCGCTCAACCGCCAGCGCACCCAGTTGCGCTTGGGGCTGCACCGCATCCGCGATCTGCAGCGGGACTGGCGCGAGCTCGGCGAGGACGCGTTCGCGTTCGAAGTGCTGCAGGCGCAGGAGCCACGCGCCGAACCGACCTTCGACTACACCGCCGAACGCGAGGCGCTGCTGCAGTCGTGGCGCGAACGCATCCCGCCCGGCTCGAAAGATTCGTACCTGTAACTACGAGGCGCAGTGACGCGCGCGTCGCGGCGTGAAGACGACGTCGAGTGTGATCTGAGTCGCGGTTATGTCACATCCCTGTGCGAGTCTGCGCGTCCCGCAGGTTCCAGTACGTAAGAAGAAGGGGATGGCTGGTGTCCATCGAACTCGATCAGGCCGACATCGATACGCTGCGCAACATCCACACCGGCCGGCTGAAGATCGTGGAAACGCGGCGCGCCGCACGGCTCATGCTGATGGGTTATCTCGCCCCGCTCGAAGCCGGTTGCGCCGCGCTGGCGCCGGCGAAGACGGAACGCAACGGCAAGCAGGTGCCCCTGCGCATCACCTACGGCGGCACGCGCCTGCTGGCGCGCTTCCGCGGCGACGGCGAGCACGGCGGCGAGGACGGCCCGGCGCCGCGCCCGGTGCGCGCCGCCGGCTGAGCGTTCATTCGAGCGATACCGCGCACTCGATGCCTTCGCGCGCCATCTTGGCGTAGGGGCAGATGCGCTCGGTATTGCGCACCAGTTCCTGCGCGATGGTGCGCTCCACGCCGGGCAGGCTGATGCGCACCCTGGCGATCAGGGTGAACAACCCATCCACCGGATCGCGGCCGAAGGTGACCGCGGCGGTGACTGCCGCATCCGGGATCGCCACGCCCGCGCGCGCGGCCAGCAAGGTCAGCGCGCCATGGAAGCAGGCGGCGAAGCCCGCCGCGAACAGCTGTTCCGGATTGGTGCCTTCGCCTTCGCCGCCGAGCTCCTCCGGCATGCGCAACTGCAGGTCGAGCCGGCCATCGTCGGAGCGGGCCAGACCGGAGGCGCGCGCATGCGCGGCCTCGCCGCCGGTGACGCACACCGTGCCGGTATACAGCGGATGGAAATCTTCGCCGTAGTACTTGTCGAGCAGCGAAGTGGGCGGGCGTTGCGGCTTGGCCATGGCGGGACTCGCGAAAGGCGGTGACGGCATCATGCGTCGGGGGTCACGCGCGGCGGAAGTGGCCGGGTCCGTTCCAGGCCGTAGCGCGTATAGATCCACAGGAACACGAAGAAGCCGAAGTAGCCGGCGGTCATCAGCCGGCCGAAGGCGTTCTCCCAGCTTGTCACGTCCGCGCCGGGAAACCAGCGGGCAACGACCTCGGCGGTGACGCCCGCACCCACCGCGCCCAGGCCGAGGAAGCTCGCCACGAACACCGCCAGCGCCAGCTTGAAGCCGGTGCCGCGATAGCGCACCGAACGCACCTGGCCATGGTCGATCCACGGCAGCAGCATCAGCAGCAGGATCGAGCCGAACATGGCGAGCACGCCCCAGACCGGCGTGCCGAAGTACGACGGGATCATGCGCAAGATCGCGTAGAACGGGGTGAAGTACCACTGCGGCTTGATATGGCTGGGCGTGACCAGGTTGTTGGCGGGCGTGAAGTTGTCGTGCTCCAGGAACCAGCCGCCGAAGGTGGGCGCGTAGAACACCACGAAGGCGGCCAGGGTGACGAAGAACACCGCGGCGAAGATGTCGTGGATGGTGTAGTAGGGATGGAAGGGAATGGCATCGATGGGCTTGCTGGCGTCCCAGCGGTTGCCTTTCGGGCCGTGCTTGACGTCGATGCCGTCCGGGTTGTTCGAGCCCACCTCGTGCAGCGCGAAGATATGCAGCACCACCAGCAGGAGCAGCACCAGCGGCAGCGCGATCACGTGCAGCGCGAAGAAGCGGTTGAGCGTGGCGTCGGCCGGCAGGTAGTCGCCCATGATCCACTCGACCAGGCTGTGGCCGATCACCGGCACGGTGCCGAACAGCGAGATGATCACCTTGGCGCCCCAGAACGACATGTTGCCCCAGGGCAGCACGTAGCCCATGAAGGCCTCGGCCATCAGTACCAGGAAGATGATGCTGCCCAGGAGCCACACCAGTTCGCGCGGCTTCTTGTACGAGCCGTACATGATCCCGCGCAGCATGTGCAGGAACACGGTGACGAAGAACAGCGAAGCGCCGGTGGAGTGCATGTAGCGGATCAGCCAGCCCCACGGCACGTCGCGCATGATGTACTCGACCGAGGCGAACGCTTCGGCCGCGCTGGTCTTGTAGTTCATGGCCAGGAACAGGCCGGTGGCGATCTGGTTGACCAGCACCAGCAGGTTGAGGCCGCCGAAGAAGTACCAGAAGTTGAGGTTCTTCGGCGCGTAGTACTGCGTGTAGTGCTTGCGCACCAGGGCGCCCAGGCCGGGCGCCCGTTCGTCCACCCAGTCGCGCAAGCGTATCAGCGTGGTCATGGCGAAACCCTTCGACGGGCGGGCTGCGCGCATCGCGATGCCGGTGCGATGCGCGCAACACGCGCGATCATGCCGACTGCGCGAACTCAGAACGGTCGAACCAGGTCTGGAAGTTCACCGCGCCGAGGCGCGCGCCGGACGCCGGCAGCAGCGACTCCTCCTGCAGGACGGCGCCGAAATAGCGCGCGTTGACGTCGGTATACACCTGGTGCGGATCGTGGGTCAGGGTGAGGAAGCGCTCGACCAGCGCATCGAGGCCGAACGCATCGGGGCCGGCGATCTCGACCATGCCGTTCACCGGCTTGGCCAGCGCGACGTCGGTTACCGCGTCGGCCACGTCGTCCGAGGCGATGGGCTGGATCAGCGCGGGCGACACGTGCACCTGGTTGTCCCTGGCGGCGGACTTGATGATGCCGCTGAGGAACTCGAAGAACTGGGTCGAGTGGACGATCGTGTAGGGGATGCCGGAGTCGCGGATGATCTGTTCCTGCACCACCTTGGCGCGCATGTAGCCGCTGTCCTTGAGGCGTTCGGTGCCCACCACCGACAGCGCCACGTGGTGCTTCACGCCGGCTTTCTTCTCCGCCGCGGCGAGGTTGCGACCCGCGGTCTGGAAGAAGTCGAGCACCGCCTGGTCCTCGAAGGACGGCGAGTTGGCCAGGTCGATGACGATGTCGGTGCCGGCCATCGCGGCATCCAGGCCTTCGCCGGTAAGAGTGTTGACGCCAGAGGCAGGGGAGGCGGCGATGGCCTCGTGCCCGCGCTGGCGCAGGCGCGCGACGACCTTGCTGCCGATCAGTCCGGTACCGCCGATGACCAGGATTTTCATGGGAATGCTCCGTCGAGGGCGCCGGTGGCGCGTCGAGGTGATGCTAGGCAGGGCGGTATCGGACCGGTAGGCGCGGCGATGGGCGCATGGTGTTGCGCGTGGCGCATCAATCGGAGCGCCCACCTTTGCCTCAATCCCCCCGTCATTCCGGCGCAGGCCGGAATCCAGTAGCGACAAGCTGTATGCCGTGCAGAGCGTTGCAGGAGCTGCTCTTCGGCTCTTCGGCGACAAGTGAACGGTGTCGCCACTGGATTCCGGGCTGCGCCGGAATGACGGTGGGGGATGTGGTGGGTTATCCCGGCAGCGATAACGCCGGCGAAAGCCCGCTGACATGCAGCAGATCCAACGCCCGCACCGCCTCCGTCATGTAATCGATGAACACCCGCACCCGCGTCGGCAGCTGCTGCCGGCTGAGGTAGCACAGGTAGTGCCCGCGGTCGTCCGGCGCGTACTGTGCCAGGCAGGCCACCAGGCGATCCTCGCGCAGGTAGTCGCAGACCAGGTAGCCGGGCAGCTGGGCGATGCCTTCGCCGCGCAGCACGCTCTCCAGCACCAGGTCGATATCGTTGAAGGAGCAGCGCGACGGCGGCACCAGCTTGCGCTTCTGCCCATCGAGCTTGAATTCCCAGTCGGCGATGCGGCCCGCGACCGTCCGGTAGTTGATGCACCCGTGCTCGGACAGCTCGTCGACATGGCCAGGCAGGCCATGCGCCTGGACATAGGCGGGCGCCGCGCAGACGAGCATCTGCATCGGCACCAGCCGCTTGGCGATGACCTGGCTGTCTTCCAGTTGCCCGTCGCGAAAGGCCACATCCACGCGGTCGGAAGTGAAGTCGGTCAGCCGGTCGTCCAGCAGCAGGTCGATGGCGATCTCCGGATAGCGCGCGCGGAAGCCGGCCAGCAACGGCGCCACCACGCGGCGCCCGAAGCCCACCGTCGCGCTGATCCGCAACTGTCCCTTCGGCGGCCCCTCGCGCAGTTCGCGCATTTCCTCCAGCGCCTGCACGATCCGCTGCACGCCCGGATGGCAGTTGCGAAAGAACATTTCGCCCTCGCGGGTCAGCGAGGTGCTGCGGGTGGTGCGCTGGAACAGCCGCGCCTCCAACTGCGCCTCCAGCTTCTGCACGCTGCGGCTGACCGCGGAGCGGCCCACGCCCAGGCGGTCCGCCGCGCGGGCGAAGCTGCCCTCGGCGGCCACCGCGATGAAGGCGACCACGCCGGCATAGCTGGCGGTGAAGCTGGAGGCGAGGGCGTCGGCCTCGTGCTGCGGTTTGTCGGAGAAATTCAGGGTCATGCGCGGCTGGCCTCGTGGATGGGATCCGGGCGGATGCCGGCGCGCGCGCCGGCCGGTCCATGCACCCCAGTCGTATGAGGCGGGGCGTTTGTGACATCGCTGCCGGAACCGGCGCCTAGCGGCTGCCCAGCCGCTGCTCGATGCGCCGGTCCGGAATGAACCACATCGCCGCCACCACGGCGTACAGCACACAGGACACCACCGGTTGGCGGAAGGCGATGGCGGTCGCCGCGACATGGATGACGATCGAGCCTGGGGTCTTGCGGTCGGCGCCGAGCACCTTGCGCAACTCCGACTGCTCGCCGCCGTTGGCGGCGGTCAGCACGCGCGCCAGCAGCCCCCACGACAGCGCGGTGAGCAGCAGGGTGACGCCGTAGAACACGGTGGGCACTGCCGCCGGTCCCGGTTGCGCCTTGTTGAGCCAGGCGGTGGAGAACGGGAACAGCGACAGGCAGAACAGGAAGAACAGATTCGCCCACAGCACCGTGCCGTTGACCCGCCGGACCAGCTGGAACAGATGGTGGTGGTTGGTCCAATAGATGCCGACGTAGACGAAGCTGAGGATGTAGCTGAGGAAGACCGTGCCGTCCTCAAGCAGCGCGGCCCAGCTGGCCGCGGCCGGCACGTGCAGTTCCAGCACCATCACCGTGATCACCACGGCGATGACGCCGTCGGTGAAGGCTTCCAGTCGTCCCTTCTCCATGTGCTCGCCCTCGGCCCGGTCCCGCTGCGCATGATTGGGCAGAACGCCACGGCGCATTGGTGCACTTCGGGCAACGCGCTATGTCCCTGGCCATGCCTGCCGGCGCCGCGGACGCCGGCCTAGCATCGCCAGGCATGGTCGCGAGCCTTCCATCGCCATCGAACACCGGCATCGCCCGCTCGAGGTAGCGCATGAATATCGTTGTGGTAGGTGGTAACGGACTGGTCGGCCGCAACGTGGTGCGCCGGCTGCGCGCGAAAGGACACGCAGTCACCGCCGCCTCGCGCGCCACCGGCGTGGACATCGTCACCGGCGCAGGCCTGGCGCACGCACTGGACGGCGCCGAGGTGGTGGTCGACGTGAGCAACTCGCCCGTGCTGGTCGGCGAGGCGCCCTGCGAGTTCTTCAAGGCGGCGATCGCCAACCTGCTGGCCGCCGAAGCCGCCGCAGGCGTGCGGCATCACCTGGCGCTGTCGGTGGTGGGCACCGAGCGGCTCGACGACAGTCCGTACTTTCGCGGCAAGAAGTTCCAGGAATCCCGCATCCGCGATTCCGGCATACCGTTCACCATCGTCCATGCGACGCAATTCTTCGAGTTCCTGCTGGACATCGTCGAGGTCAGTGTCTACGACCAGGCGTTGCGCCTGGCGCCGGCGTATATCCAGCCGGTGGCTTCGGCCGACGTGGCCGCCTGCCTGGCCGAACTGGCGCAGCGTCCCGCGCTGAACGCGACGATCGAAATGGCGGGGCCGGAGCGGGAGCGCATGTCGGAGATCATCCAGCGCTTCCTGACCCAGATCGAAGCGCCGTACGAGGTGATCACCGACGCGCTGGCACCTTACTTCGGCGCGCGCCTGCAGGCCGATTCCCTCCTGCCCGGCGCGAAAGCGCGCACCTGCGCCACCGATTTCGGCGCATGGCTGGGGCAGTCCGAATACTGGGGCGCCGACTGGTGAGCGCATTGGTGCCCGCGATGCAACACCGTGCGCCGCCGCGCATGCCTACCCGGCGCGATGGGCCTGTTCCAGTCTCCCGGCGGCAACGCCACGCATTCCCCCACCACCGAGGATAGGCCATGAGCCAGCGCATCAATTACCAGCAGCAGGCGCCCGAGCTGTTCAAGAAGTTCGCCGATTTCAGCAACGCCCTCGAACATGGTTCGATCGAGCGGCCGATCCACGACCTGGTCAACATCCGCGCCTCGCAGCTCAACGGCTGCACTTTCTGCCTGGACATGCACGTGAAGGAAGCCACCCTGCACGGCGAGCGCACGCTGCGCCTGTACCACGTCGCCGCCTGGCGCGAATCCACGCTGTTCTCGCCGCGCGAGCGCGCCGCGCTGGCCTGGACCGAAGTGTTGACCCACCTGCCGCGCGAAGGCGTGCCGGACGAGATCTACGAGCGCGTGCGTGCCCAGCTGTCGGAGCAGGAAATCACCGAGCTGACCTACCTGGTCATGGCGATCAACGCGTGGAACCGCATCAACGTGGCGTTCCGTCCGCAGCCGGGCGGCTTCGACAAGTTCCTCGGCCTGGACAAGGCCGGGCTGACCTGATCCTTCATCGGCAACCGAGGAAAAACCCATGACCGTTTGCAGAATCCTGGCAGCGCTGCTGCTGACCGTCGCCGGCGCCGCTGGTGCGCAGGAAGCCGCGCATCGCCCCGACGCCCCGCATGCTAGCGTCGCCACGCTGATGACCAAGGCGTTGAGCGATTACCCCGGCAAGGAGGCGATGATGATCACCGTCGACTATCCGCCCGGCTCGGTCGATCCGGTGCATCGGCATCATGCGCATGCCTTCGTGTATGTGCTGGAGGGCTCGATCGTGATGGCGGTGAATGGCGGCAAGCCGGTCACCTTGAAGGCCGGAGATACGTACTATGAAGGGCCGGACGACGTGCATACGGTCGGGCGCAATGCGAGCCAGACGGAGCCCGCGAAGTTCGTGGTGGTGTTGCTGAAGGACAAGGGTGCGCCGGTGTTGACGCCGGTGCATTGATCCCTTGGCAGGCGTAGGTTGGGGTTCGCCTGCGGCTCACCCCAACCTACGCCGTTGCCGCGGGGTCAGAGCGGCGTCAGCAGCTCGACGCCCAAGCCGGCCGCCAAGCCCGCGAGCTTCTCCGGATTGCGCTGCACGAACACATCGGTCACGCGCTCGCCATCGATCTCGATTGCCAGCACCGATTCCAGCTTGCCGCCGATGTAGCGCAGGATCGCCAGCTTGCCGTTGACCGTCGCCATGTCGATGCGCAGATCGCTCTTGAAACGCAGCTTGCCCGCATAGAGCAGCTGCGCGATGCGCCGGCCCCCGGGCATCGGCCTGGGAAACGCGGTGGTCCTGCCGCCGCCGTCGCCGACCAGTTCCGCGTCGTCGGCGAGCAGGGCGGTGAGCAGCTTGAATTCGCCGTTCGCCATCGCCTGCGCGAAGCGCCGCACGATGCGCAGGTGCGCTTCGGCGGATACCGTGTAGCGTGGGCGGCCGTCCTGCAGCTGGGCCTTCGCGCGATGCACGATCTGGCGCACGCCGGCCTCGTTCTTGTCGATGATCCGGGCGATCTGGGGATAGTCGACCTCGAACACCTCGCGCAACAGGAAGGCCGCGCGCGCCTCGGGCGACAGCCGCTCGAGCAGGAGCAGCAGGGCGACCGACACTTCGCTGGAGCGCTCCTGGACCTGCTCGGGGGTATCCGGTCCCTCGGTCAGCACCGGCTCGGGCAGCCACATGCCGACGTAATGTTCGCGCCGCGCCTTCAGCGCGCGCAGGCGATCGATCGCGGTGCGCGTGGTGGCGGTCACCAGCCAGGCTTCCAGGTTCTCGATCAGCGACTGTTCGGCACCATGCCAGCGCAGCCACACGTCCTGCACCACGTCTTCCGCATCGGCCACGCTGCCGAGCATGCCGTAGGCGATGCCCTGCAGGCGCGGCCGCAGCGCGTGGAAGACGGCATTGAGATCATTGGTGGCCATGCGCAGCGGTACCCCTTACGTTGGAGCGATCCCTCGCCCGTCACCATGAAGCGCCACCGCGCATTCTCACCCGGAAGCGGCCCCGTCACTGGTGTCCGCGCGGAAACACGGTAGCGCCTTGCGCGGGGCTACAGCGCGGCGGCATCCGCGTTCACGCTGTCGGCCCTGACACTACGGCACGCATCGGGAGACGATCATGCGGCCCATCACGCGAATTCTGCTGCAAACCACCATTGCTTACGAGTCCGACGATTGGCATATCGGCCGCTTCGGCCTGCTGCGCGAGTACCTTGCCGGCCTGCGCGACGACGCGGGCCTGCCTCTGTACGAGGTGACCGCGCGCGATCGCGATCCCCCGGGCAGCCCCGATCGCGTGCTGTCGCAACTGGACAGTTCCGGCTACGACGAACTGTGGCTGTTCGCGGTCGATACCGGCGACGGCTTGACGGCCGCCGACTGCCAGGGCATCAGCCGCTTCCGCCGGCGCGGCGGCGGCCTGCTGGTGGCGCGCGACCACATGGACCTGGGCAGCTCGGTGTGCACCCTGGGCGGTGTCGGCGCGGCGCATTTCTTCCATTCGCGCCATCCGGAGCCGGACCCGTCGCGGCGTTGCATCGACGATACGGGCACCACCAGCATCCTGTGGCCCAACTATCACTCCGGCGCCAACGGCGACTACCAGCGCATCGAGCCGGTGCTGCCGCTGCATCCGGTGCTGGCCGATCCGGAGGCGCCGGACGGCGCGTTGCGCTACCTGCCCGCGCATCCGCACGAGGGCGCGGTGGGCAAGCCCGAACACGACGCTTCGGCGCGGGTGATCGCCACGGGCCGCAGCCAGGCGAGCGGCCGCGTGTTCAACCTGGCGGTGGCGTTCGAGCCTTCGGCCGATGGTGGCCCGGCGATCGCCCAGTCCACCTTCCATCACTTCGCCGACTATAACTGGGATCCCTCGCGCGGCTCGCCCAGTTTCGTCTCCGAAACGCCGGGCGACGGACTGGCGCGGGCGCCGGAAGCGCAGCGCTCGGTGCGGCGCTATGTGCGCAATCTCGCCTCGTGGCTGGCGGCGGCCGCGTCCTGACCTGTCATTCAACCCGTTCGGAGAACATCATGACCGTATCGTTCGCCAAGGACATCGCCCCGCTGTTTACCGACGGCGATGCGCGCTGCATGCGCGGCATGGGCGTCTATCTGCACGAGTACGACTACATGGCCGATCCCACCGGCGACGCCAGCTTCGCCGATCACGCCAATGCACGCCATGTGCTGGCGCGCCTGGACGGCAGCGTGAAGCCGCGGATGCCGCCGGGCGGTCCTGCGTGGAGCGAGGCGCAGCTCGCGCTGCTGGTCGCCTGGATGAGCGCCTGGCTGCCCTGACATCGAGTTGACACGCTCTTCGCCGCGGCCCAATGTTCAGCGCTTTCGCGGCGCGGAAACCGCCGCCGCGGCAAGGCCCATCAACGCAAAGGATTCGACGTGTCTTCTGTCATGACGCAAGCGGTGACTGCCCCGCTGACCCAGGCGGCGATCTTCCTGGTGGTGACGCTCAAGCCGGATCCGCGCGGCGACGAGGCGGTGCGCGCGCTGTGCGCCGACCTCGCCGGCGTGGCGCGCTCCATCGGCTTCCGCTACCCGGAGCGCCAGCTCACCTGCGTCACCGGCTTCGGCTCGGCGGCGTGGGACCGCCTGTTCGGCCAGCCGCGGCCGGCCGAGCTGCACACCTTCCGCGAGATCAACGGCGCGCACCACGCGCCCTCCACGCCGGGCGACCTGCTGTTCCATATCCGCGCCGGCCAGATGGACCTGTGCTTCGAGCTGGCGACCGAGATCATGGCGCGGCTGGGCGAGTTCGCCGAGGTGGCGGACGAGGTGCATGGTTTCAAGTACTTCGACGCCCGCGACCTGCTGGGCTTCGTCGACGGCAGCGAGAATCCGGTGGACCAGGATGCCGTCGCCGCCACCATCGTCGGCGACGAGGATGCCGCCTTCGCCGGCGGCAGCTACGTGATCGTGCAGAAGTACCTGCACGACCTGAAGGCGTGGAACGCGATCCCGGTCGAGCAGCAGGAAAAGATCATCGGGCGCAAGAAGTCCTCGAATATCGAACTGGCCGACGAGGCCAAGCCCAGCTACGCGCATAACGTGCTCACCGTGATCGAGGAGAACGGCGAGGAGCTGGACATCGTGCGCGACAACATGCCGTTCGGCGAGGTGGGCAAGGGCGAGTTCGGCACCTACTTCTGCGGCTACGCGCGCTCGCCGTCGCGCATCGAGCGGATGCTGGTGAACATGTTCGTCGGCCGCCCGCCGGGCAACTACGACCGCCTGCTCGACGTCAGCCGGGCGATGACGGGGACGCTGTTCTTCGTGCCGTCGGCGGATTTTCTGGATGGGCTTTAATAAAGCTCCTCTCCCTCTGGCGGCCCGAAGGTAGTCCGTGTGGGAGAAAGGGGAGGAGGGTACGGCCGGAGCGCAAGCGTGACGTGCACCGCTCCGCCCGTACCCTCATCCGGCTGCCGCCACCTTCTCCCGGAGGGAGAAGGGTTCCACCTTGAAGGTTGTGGAATAACGGTAGCGTCTGTACGCAGCGCGACGTAGAGCCCCTCTCCCTCCGGGAGAGGGGTTGGGGTGAGGGTACGGGCGGAGCGCAAGAGTGATGTGCACCGCTGCATCCGCCCCCTCATCCGCCCGCCGCCACGCTCTCTCCCGCGAGGACTACCTTCGGCTCGCCGGAGGGAGAAGGGCTCCAACGGGAAGATTCATGACGCCCCCGCTCGAGCGCACATGCGCGGCAGCTCGCTCCAACGCGGGCAGTACGGCTTCAAGCTGGCAGGGCTCGTTTGCAGTGCAACCCATCGGCGTAAGCGGCAACGTCACCGGCGCCGCCGCTTCATCCAGCGGCCGCAGCTCGCGCAACTGATCCAGGCTCTGCGCCTGGTAGAACAGCCGCACATAACGCTTGCCTGCATGGTCCTTCCACAGCTCGATCCCGAGCGCCCCGCCGATCGGCGGATCGTCCTTGGCATAGCCGGCCAGCTGGAAATGCAGGCCCAGCACGGAGGCCAGCGCCACGATGTTGTTGTCGCTGCCGACCAGCACGTTGAGGCGCGGCGCATGCTCGTTGCGCAGCACATCGAGGAGATGGCGGCTCATCGTCGAAGCCACGCGTTCGGCCATGTAGGCAGGGCGGGCGTGGATATCGAACAGCAGCGCATGCAATTGCGAGAGCTGTTGCCGTCGTTGCGCATCGGTGCGGCCCCAGCCGACTTCCGGCAGCGGGCGGCCTTCGGCGTAGGCCATCAGGATGACTTCGGCGGTGCCCGAGGTGGTGGCGATCGGACCGGTCAACTGCATGCGTCCCGTCTCCGGCGCCAGCGCCAGGCTGCCATGCCATTGGCCGGGCGAGCACCAGTCCGGATCGTGGGCGCCGCCACAGCCCATCACCTGCGCCATCGCCGCCAGCGCATCGGCGTGCGGCGCGGTCAGCGCATCCGGGCCGCCGGTGGCACGCTGGATCGCGGCGACGGCATCGGCGGCGTTCCAGTCGACGGTCTTCGCTTCGATCGGATGGAACAGCGGATCCTCGCCGCCCTGCGGCTGGTGGCCGATGGCGATAGGGCAACCCGGCGCAAAGCCTTCCGCCAGCGCCGCGGCGCTGTCGATGGTGCGCTGGTCGGTATTGGCCCAGAACCACAGCTGCGCCGCGGGTGGGCAGCCGCGAGGCTTGAACAGTCCCAGCGCCGCGAGGCGCTGGCGATCGTAGCCGCCCATCAGCTTCACACCGGCCATGCCGTGCGGCGTCAGCTGGCTGGGGGCCTGTTGCCACGCGGGCCACGGCTTGCCCGTGGCTTCGTCCAGCTGGACCTCGCCGGGCAGCGGCGTGCGCACGCCGTGGCGATACAGCAGGACGACACGTTCCAGTTGCATGCCTGCTGCGGTGGCACAGGCCTGGGCGCAGACCAGCGCCAGGCTCAGGCCCAGCAACAGCCGCCCCGCAACGTGCGGCAGCCGGGAGGACATCGTGGTCTGCATCGTCATCGCATCGGTTCCCTGGATGGGGCGCCCCGCACCGATCGGCGCGGGGCGTCCACGCCTCAGAAGTTGTAGCTGAGGTTGAGCATATAGATGCGGCCCGTCTCCAGATACGCGCCGTCCGCGCCCGGATCGTAGGCGAGATAGCGGCGCGACTTGCCCTGGGTCTCGTGGAAAGTGCTGTTGTCCAGCAGGTTCTTCACCGCGAAGCCGACATCGAAGCCGTAGGGCAGGTGATAAGTGGTGTTGAGGTTCAGCGTGCGCGTCGGCTGCAGGTAGTAGTCCAGGCCGTTGCCGGTGAGGCCGAGCAGCTGCAGGCCGGTGTAGTTGTAGGTCAGGTCGGCGCGCAGGCTGCCGTCGTCGTAGAACAGGCCGAGGTTGTACATGCGCTGCGGCGCGCGCGGCAGCCAGGTCTTGCGGCCGTCGTGGTCGGGGCGCTGGCTGTCGGCCGAGCTGTGCTGCAGGGTGAGGTTGGCGTTCGCGCCGAAGTGGCTCCACACACCGGGCAGTTCGACGAACTGGCGGCGGCCGGTCAGCTCCAGGCCGTACAGGCGCGCGGTACCGCCGTTCTCCGGCGTGGTGACCGGGATGCCGTCGGTGATCACCGTGCCGGTGGGCACGTTGCCGCCCAGCGTGCTGTCGTTGCTGGTAGCGGACTGCGAGGTATAGATGAAGTTGTTGATGCGCTTGTAGTACGCCGCGGCGCTCAGCACGCCGCCCTGGGCATCGTAGAACTCGGCGGAGAGATCGAGGTTGTCCGCGGTGCTGGGCTTGAGGTCCGGGTTGGGCTTGGAAATGCCCAGCACCTGGCCGGTGATGTCGTCGATCGAATAGGTGGTCTGGCCGGAGATCAGGCCGAACGCCGGGCGGCTGAAGCTGCGGCGCAGCGAGGCGCGGTACACGCTCAGCTCGTCGGGGCGGTAGTTGAGGCTGATGCCCGGCAGGAACTCGCCGTAGCTGCGGCCCATGCCGACGAAACGGCCGGTGGCGTCGTCGCCGTTGGACTGCCAGGAGTCCGCCGAGTAGTGCGTGCGCTCGTAGCGCATGCCCGGCAGCACGCTCAGTGCGCCGAAGCGCAGCGTGGTCATGACGTAGGCGGCGTAGATGTTCTCGCGGCTGGAGGTGGTGTTGGCGTTGTAGTCGTTGGCGGTGTAGTTGCCGGCGCCGTTGGGATCGTTGACGAACTTGTACGGCACCGCCTGCGCCAACACCCAGTGGCGGTCGATCAGCTTGAACGGACCGGCGTAGCGGCCGTCGAAGGCGCCGTTGACGATCTGCCCCGGCAGCGCGCCCAGGGTCGGACCGCCCGGGGCGGTGGACGGGTAGTTCGGGCCACCGAAGTAGCGGCCGCCATAGACGAAGTTGTTGTCGTCGTGGAAGAACGGATGGTCGTAGGCGTCGCGCTTGGAGGTGTCGCCGGACAGGCCGAACTTCACGTTCTCGACCGGGCCGTCATCGAAACGATAGGTCGCGTCGGCGTGCGCGTTGATACGCGTATCCGTGCTGCCGGCGTCGTGGCCCTGCACCTTCCAGAAGCTGTTGGAATTGAGGCTGTAGAAGTAGTTCTTCAGCGCGGCGGAGCTGCCGGCGATGCTGGGCCAGGTCGGATCGCTCAGGTCGAAGTTGAACTGGCCGGCCGGCACCGCGCCGTACAGGCTGGCCTCGACGTAGTTGGGCCGCTTGCGCGCGCCGTAGCCGTACGACGTGCCGTAGTCGATGTCCCAGCCGTCCACCGCGCTGCTGCCGCCGAGCTGCAGCGCGGCGGTCTTCTCGCGCAGGTCGCGGGTATTGAAATAGCCGCCGCGCTGCGCGTTCGCCGCGTTCGGGTTGCGCGCGGAAGCCTGGTTCTGTTCGCCCTCCACGCTGTACACGCCATAGATGGCACGTGCGTACAGCGACGTGGTCTCGCCGTGCCAGTCCAGGGAGGCGTTGGCGCCGTAGCGCTTGATCCGGTTGGTGTAGAGGCTGTACTTGTACTGCGAGCTTTGTAGCGGGCCGGCGGTGCCGAGGTCCGGATTCCTGGCCTGGGCCGGATCGACCGGCTTGTACGAGGCATTGGGCGCGACCGCTTCGGCCGCGTTGTCGTTCTTGCCGTAGTAGGCCGCGACATAGAGGCCGAGCGACTGGTCCGCGCCGAAGCGGCGCGCGAATTCCTGCTGCACCGTGCCGCCCTTGTTGGACACACCCAGGTCCGAGGCCAGGCTGTTCATCTGTCCCTGCACGGTGGTGCGCGCGTAGCCGTCCTTGCCGAAGTCGAACGCGGTGGGCGTGCGCATGTCGATGCTGCCGCCGATCGAGTCGCCGGGCAGGTCCGGCGTCGGCGCCTTGGACACCTTCACCGACTGGATGCCGAACGGCGCGAGCATGTTCAGCGAGATGGCACGCGTGGAGGCATCGGTCTCCGGCAGGGCGAAGCCGTTGAGGGTGTAGGCGTTGTAGCTGGAATCGAGGCCGCGGATGGTCACGTACTCGTTCTCGCCGGTGGCGGCCTGGCCCAGATGCATGTCGCTGTAGGCGGACAGGCCCGGCATGCGCGCGACCACGTCGGCGATGTTCGCCGACGGCACCGCATTCATCTCCTGCTTGCTCATCACGGTGTTGACGCTGACCGAGAGGCGCTGTTCGTCGATGGTGCCGATCTGCGGCATGGAGTCCGCACTGACGCTGACGGCGGAAAGGGTCTTCGGGTTCTTCTCGGCATCGTCGTCGGTGGCGTGGCCGGCGGGGCTGAGGGCCAGGCCGAGCAGGATCGAAGCGGCGAGCAGGTGGTGGCGGTGCAGGTGGCGCATGGGGATGGCTTCAGTAGGGGAAGTGGGCAGTAGGCAAGCCGCTCCCGTGCCGCGCTGGCGCGGTCGGTGCGATCAGGCGTGAGTGGTGCGCTTGCGTGCGCGAAGAGTCAGGGCGCGAGGTCGGCCTCGCTGCAGCGCAAGCCGGCAAACTGCGGATTGCAGCGTGCGCGCCGATGGCCGGGGAAGCCGACGACATAGCCATGGGCGGCGGCTTCGCCGTCGGGGTAGTCGGTACTGAGCAGCTGCGCGCCGCTGGCCAGCATGGCGTCGCGCCGGGTGCCGTCGTTGCGCAACGGCTCTTTCAGGTCGGCGTCGGTGCGCGTGCGCACCAGGTAACCCTGCCTGACCAGGCGCGCGATGTCTTCGGCGGGGCCGTCATTGAGTTCGGTGAAGGCGGCATCGTCGCCGCCGGGCGTGGCATTGGTGAACAGCACGCGGTCGCGCAGCGATGGGTGGCCTTGCAGATAGGCGGGGCCGACGTGGCGCTGGTCGAGCAGGAAGACGATCTTGCCGCGCGCGCTGTCCAGCGTGGGCCAGCCTTGCGCGCGGATGGCGGCGTTGAGCGTGGCGAACTTGCCGCGCACGTCGTCGGGCGCGATGTAGTCGTGGCGTGCGAATACCGAGCGGATCTCCGCATCCAGGGCATCCAGCGCCCGAGTGTCGAACGGCTCCGGCTGCACCGTGGGGAACGCCAGCTGCAGCGGCGTCTCCTCGGTTTCCAGCAGCACGAACAGCGGCAGGTGGCGCGGATGCGCCTGCGACCAGGCGCGCACTTCGCGCAGGCACGCAACCAGCGGCTGGCAGGTGCTGCGCTGATCCAGGTCCTGGATATGCATGACCTTGAAGCCGGGTTGGCGCATCACCTCGGGATCGGCGAACGGCGGATCGACCGGCAGGCCGGCCTTCGCCACCTGCTCGACGATGGCCGGGTGCGCATAGCGGCCGCCCTTGGCATCGGCGTAGATGTCCAGCTCGATCTGGCGCACGCCGTCGTCGAACTGTCTGGTCAGCGGCGGATGGGAGTAATCGATCTTGGCGAACAGCTCCGGATCGGTGCGCTTCCACAACACCGCCTCGCTGGGCGCGATGCCGGCGTGATAGCTGTTGTGGCTGCCGATGTACTGCAGCTGGTTCATGCGCAGCGGCGCCGATTCGGCGGCGAGCGACGGCAGCACCACGGCCAGGGCGAGCAGCGCCGCGCAGGCATGCGTGGCGATGGCCAGCACGTCGATGCCGCGCCAGGCGCGGGCAGGGGAGGTGCGCAGCTCGAATGCGGGACGCGTAGCGGACATGGCAGTGCTCATTGGCGGAAGGGCGCGGCCGCGTCGGGGAGCGCGGCATGACACCATGGCGAATTGGATCGATCCAAGTCAGGGGATTCTAGAAACAGGCGTTTTGCAATCAGGTGACGGCAGTGTGAAGTCTTTTACTTGCGTCCGGACGTCCGAATGACACGGCTGTCATCTTGGCAAGGCGATCGATGACAGATGCGACCGGTGTGTGTCGATGGTCACGCAAGCGAAGCTGCGCAAAGGCAACGCCAACTTTCGCGTGACTGACGACCCGTGCGTGAATGCAGCGGCTCCCTTGGCTGCGGCGCCTGTCACGCTTTTCCCGGAGTGCGTTTCTTACCATCGCCGGCGCGGGGGGGAGCCACCTGGAGGTCGTCATGTTCCCCGGAATTACCGGTCGCGCCGCCGTGTCCGTCCTGCTCGCCTGTCTCACCTGGAATGCGTGTGCCGCGGCCGATGCGCCGACGCCGGGCACCGATTTCCTCGTGCGCGCCGATCCACCGGTGCCGCGTCCGTCGAGCCGGCCTTGCAGCGTGGAACTGGTGCGCATGACCACCAACGGCGTGGGCAAAGGCAACTTCGACTATTCATCCCAGTCCTGCGGCAACGGGCCGTGGGCGAAGGTGGTGCTGGAGATGGATTTCGTGCTCACCGACGACCAGGAGGAGCAGGGCCTGGCCTTGCCGCTGAACCTGTGGCTGAGCGGCGTGAACCTGTATTCCGGCAATGTCGCGCTGGCCGGCAACCACGTGCAGATGCAGCCTTGCTTCGAACTGTATTGCGGACATACGGAGCGTGACGTCACCGACTATCTCCCCCTGCTGGCCTACCGCAACGGAGCGCCGGCCCTGGAGGGCAACTGGGTAATCGGCGTAGGGCAGGAAGCCTATGTGCCCGCCCCGTACTTCGCCGGCATCGCCACCTTGAAGTTCTATCCGGCCACCGCTGCCGAGCCGGCGTCCGCCGTGCCGGATGCCATCTTCCCGCTCGGCGCCGCCGGCTTCAGGACCGGCAACTATTACGCCGTCGGCGCCCTGGCCGACCTGCGTGGAACGTCGGACCGCCTTGCCGCCAACTTCAATGTGTCCGGCCAGCAGACGCTGCCGCGCAATATCGAGCGCGCCTACCTCGACGTGATCGTGCGGCCGTCCACCTACCACTACGTGCCGACCACGGGTTCGACGCAAGGCCACGTGGAACCTCACGACGCCTGGTACAGCTGCCTGCCGGCGCCGCTGGCGGTGGTGTTCCCGCGCCTGCTGCTCGACGCGAAGCACAACTTCGCCGCGCATTGCATCGGCGGCGCCTTCCGCGAGGCGGAGGTGAGCATCGACCAGCAGCCGGCTGGCGTGGTGCCGTTGTATCCGGCTTATCCCAGCCTGGACGAGGGCGATGCGGCCTTGTGGCGGCCGGCGTCGCAGCCGCAGGAATTGTTGAACGTGCCCCACCGCATCGACCTGAGTCCGTTCGCCGCGCTGCTCAGCAATGGCGCGCCGCATACCGTCTCGGTGCGCATCGCCAGCAACAGCGTGCCTGGGCTGACCAATAATCCGGTGGCCGGCGCGTGGGCTTCGGCGACGCTGCTGGTCTATCAGGACCGACGGGTGCAACAGGTGACCGGCATGCTTACGCGCAACGACCTGGCCGGACAGCCGGCGGTGCCGAAACAGCGCAGTACGGTGACGCGCGACCGGCAGGGCAATCTCAGCGGCAGCGTGGCCACCACGCTGAGCCGGCATTTCGTCATCGACGGCTATGTGAACGGGTCCAGGGGACGCATCCGCCATCGGGTGGAACGCTGGGTCGGCTTCGACAACACCCAGGCGTTCAGCGTACCCGCCGAGCCGGTGGCGCCATTGCAGCGCAAGGTGTTGCAGAAGAGCATCACGCTGCGCAGCACGGAGACCGGCAAGACGCGTACCTATCTCAATGGCGTGCTGGCGGATGAGCACATCACCAACTACGGCTACCCGATATCCAGCTTCTACTACCTGTGGCGGGACCCCACTGTGGAACGCGAGATCAGGCGCTTGCGCCAGGACGTCGGCCTGCAGCTGGTGCATCGTGCCAACGGCAATACGGTCTACAGTTCGGTGACGCAGAACCTGACGGGTGCCGAACTCGATACCACGACCGGCCTGTTCCCGTATCGCGTGTTCACCAAGGTCAACGATCGCGGCGGTTGGCAGACCTTCCGCTTCAACGATTCCGTGGGCAGCTGCTACGACGCGATGCTGGCCACCCGCGACGGCAAGCTGGCGACCTGGGAAACCGGCGGCAACTGCACGGACGGGCAGAACCGCCTGTCCTGGCGCAGCCGGCCGGACGGTTCGCCGGATACGCTGGGCTGGCTGCCGTATCCGTAGCCCGTAGGTTGGGGTGAGCCGCAGGCGAACCCCAACATCGCCACATCCGGACGCGTCGCATGGTTGGGGTTCGCCCGCGGCTCACCCCAACCTGTGCGACGCATTCAATCCAGCGGCCGCACCCAGATATTGCGGAAGCTGATCGGCGCCGACGGATCGCCGTGCGCCTGCAGCTTGATCGGCGCATCGGTGTAGGCCTTGTACACGGGCTTGCCGATGTACAGCGTCTCACCGGTCAGCCTGGTGTGGTTCTGCACCACGATGCCGTTGTGGAATAAGGTGACGTAGGCGGGCGATTGCACGCTGCCGTCGGCGGCAAACACCGGTGCGGTCCACACGATGTCGTAGGCCTGCCACTCGCCCGGCGGGCGCATGGCGTTGGCCAGCGGCGGCGTCTGCTTGTAGATCGCGGCGGCCTGGCCGTTGACATACGTCTTGTTGCGGTACGAATCGAGAATCTGCACTTCGTAGCCTTCGTCGCCGGGGCCGGTGGAAGCCACGAACACGCCGCTGTTGCCGCGCGCCTGGCCTTCGCCGCTGATGTTCTTCGGCACCTGCCACTCGAGATGCAGCTGGTAGTTCCTGAAGCGCCGTTTGGTCTGGATGTTGCCGGTGGTCTTGTCGACCGTCATCACGCCATCGTGGACCTTCCAGTGCGCGGGCGAGTGATCCTTCGAGGCTTCCCACTGGTCGAGCTGGTGGCCGTCGAACAGCACGATGGCGTCGGAAGGGGGCGCGGCGTCGCGCTGGCCCGGCGTCACCACCGGCGGCACCGGTTCCCATTGCTCGGTGGCCTTGGGATCGCCGGCCGGCGGTGCGTTCTGCGCCATGGCGACGCCGGTGGCGAGGGCGAAGGGGAGGAGGGCAAGAGCGAGGCGCGCAGTCATAAGCGGGTCCGGTGAGCGATCAGACGGTGCAGATCTTGTAGGCGTCGGCGAAGGCGGCGAACGGATCGGGTCCCGCCGGCATGAACTCGTGCGCGATGTAGCCCTGGTAGCCCAGGTCCGCGATGGCCTTGGCGACGGCGTGATAGTTGAGCTCCTGGGTGCCGTCGATTTCGTGGCGGCCGGGCACGCCGCCGGTGTGGAAATGGCCGATCCACTGGAAGTTGTCGCGGATGGTGCGGATCACATCGCCTTCCATGATCTGCATATGGTAGATGTCGTACAGCAGCTTCACGTTGGGTGAGCCGATGCCTTTCATTACCGCCACGCCGAAGCGCGTGCTGTCGCCCTGGTAGCCGTGGTGGTCGACCTTGCTGTTGAGCAGTTCGACGCACAGCGTGACGCCGTGCTCGGCGGCAAGCGGGGCGATCTTCGACAGGCCCGCGATGCAGTTGTCGCGCGCCTGGTTTTCGTCGATGCCCGGCACGCGGTTGCCGAACATGGTGATCACATTGGTCACGCCGGCTTTCTGTGCAAGCGGGATGGTGGTCTCCAGCTCTTTCAGCAGGGTGGCGTGGTTGGCCGGATCGTTGAAGCCCATGGCGATGAAGTTGTCGCGCCTGGCCGGATAGCCCATGGTGACCTTCAGGCCGCTGTCGTTGACCACCGCCCATTCGTCCGCATACAGCAGATCCACGCCGGCGAAGCCCAGGCTCTTGAGGCGCTTGCACAGCTCCGGCAATGGCGCTTTCGAGGTCCAGCGGCTGAGCGATTGCTTGAGGCGGCCAGGGCCGGCCTTCTGCGGTGCGGCGGAGGCGGTGCCGGCCGGAGCCAGCGCCGCGGTGGCGCCGAACGCCGCGGCCGCGGCGAGCTGGCCGAGCATGGCGCGGCGGGTGATGCCTCGGGAATTGGTCATTCGAGCCCCAGCACTTGGCGGTTGAATCCACGGTCGGCGCCGGTCGCGGCGAAATCGTCGAACGCGCGCGCGGTGACCTTGATGATGTGGTCGCGGATGAACGCCGCGCCTTCCTTCGCGCCCTGCTGGGCGTCCTTGATGCAGCATTCCCACTCCAGCACCGCCCAGCCCGGATAGTCGTACTGCGCCATCTTGCTGAAGATCGCGCCGAAATCGATCTGCCCGTCGCCGAGCGAACGGAAGCGGCCGGGGCGGTCGATCCAGTTCTGGTAGCCGCCGTAGACGCCGGCGCGGCCGTTCGGCCGGAACTCCGCATCTTTCACGTGGAAGGCGCGGATGCGCTGGTGGTAGAAGTCGATGAACTCCAGGTAGTCCAGCTGCTGCAGGACCATGTGGCTGGGGTCGTACAGGATGTTGGCGCGCGGATGGTTGTCGACCGCTTCAAGGAAGCGCTCGAAGGTAGCGCCGTCGTGCAGGTCTTCGCCGGGATGCAATTCGTAGCAGACGTCGACGCCGGCTTCGTCGAAGGCATCGAGGATCGGCCGCCAGCGCCTGCCCAGTTCGGCGAACGCTTCTTCCACCAGCCCCGCGGGACGCTGCGGCCAGGGATAGAACAGGTGCCAGGCCAGCGCGCCGGAGAAGGTGGCGTGCGCGGTCAAGCCGAGATTGCGGCTCGCCTTGGCCGCGAGTTTCAGTTGCTCGACCGCCCAGGCCTGGCGTTCCCTGGTCTTGCCGCGCAGCTCCGGCGGCGCGAAGCCGTCGAACAGGCGGTCGTAGGCCGGATGCGAAGCGACCAGCTGTCCTTGCAGATGGGTGGACAGCTCGGTGACCTGCAGGCCGTGCCCGGCCAGCATGCCGGCGATATCGTCGCAGTAGGTCTTGCTGGACGCGGCCTGTTCGAGGTCGAACAGGCGCTTGTCGTTGGATGGGATCTGCACGCCGACGAAACCGAGGGACGCCGCCCAGCGCGCGATCGAAGGCAGCGAATCGAACGGCTCGACATCGTCCGCGTACTGGGCGAGGAAAATGCCTGGACCCTTGAGCGTCTTCATGCCTTCAGATCCTCAGCACCGTCTCGACTGCCCAGGCCCGGCCGTTGCCTGCCTCCGACAGCGGGATATCGCCGTGGTAGGCGCCCGGCACCGGCATGTACTGCATCACTTGCGTGCATCCAGGCTGGGAGATGAAGAAGCCCGAGGTCGCCAGCCTCTTGGTCATCAGCACGAACGCCGCCGCCGACTCCGGATCGAGGTCCTTGCCCTTGATCAGCGCCTGCTCGTGCAGCTTGGTCACCAGCGCCAGGCGCTGCTTGGCGTCGAGCTGGGCGAACGGTTTGCCGCCTTCCTTCTCGAACGCCGCCATGGCGGTGAGGTAGCGCTTCTGCTCCTCGGGCGTATAGACGTCCTTGAACATCTGGTCGATGAAGCGCGGCACGCCGGCATCCACGGCGCCGGGGGTATCCGTGCGCGGCACGATGATGTCCACCACGGCGGTCACCGTGTCGTGCTGCGGCGGGGTGAAGAACTGCGGCGCCGGGCCGCCTTTCTGCGCGGCGGCATGCGCGTCGAACACGGCCAGCAGCGAGGGTGCGGCGGCCACGCCGACGGCCAGCGTGGTCATGCTTTTCAGCCATTCGCGACGATTCATGAGGGTTCTCCTTAGATATTGCCGCGCTTGAGTTCTTCCACCGCATGGCTGGCCGCGCGCGCGGTCATCGCCATGTAGGTGAGGGACGGATTCTGGCAGCCGGAGGAAGCCATGAACGAACCGTCGGTGACGTAGACGTTCTTGCAGGCGTGCATCTGGTTCCAGCCGTTGAGCACCGAGGTCTTCGGGTCGCGGCCCATGCGCGCCGTGCCCATCTCGTGGATGCCGGCGCCGACATTGGCCTGGACCTTGAACGAGCGCACGTCGCGGTAGCCGGCGGCGCTCATCATTTCCAGCGCGTCGTCCACGATCGCCTTGCCGATCGCCAGTTCGTTCTCCTCGTGCGCGGCATCGAAGTTGAGCACCGGCAGGCCGTACTTGTCCTTGCGGTTGCGGTCCAGCGTGACCTTGTTGCGGTGCGAGGGCAGCATCTCGCCGAAGCCCATCATCGAGATGCTCCACGGGCCAGGCGTCTGCGCGGCGCGCTTGAGGTCGCCGCCGATCAGCGGCGTGTTGACCAGGCGCGTCCAGTCCTGGCGGCTGGCGCCGCCCTGGTAGCCGTAGCCGCGCAGGAAGCTGCTCTTGTCGCTGCCGACGTTGCGGTAGCGCGGGATATAGAAACCGTTGGGGCGGCGGCCGGAGTAGTAGCGGTCGTCGTAGCCGTCGACCATGGCGCGCGCGCCGCTGCCGAACAGGTGGTCCATGATGTTGTGGCCCAGCTCGCCGCTGTCGTTGCCGAAACCGTTGGGGAAGCGGCTGGAGGTGGAGTTGAGCAGGATGTGCGTGCTGCCGAAGGTGGAGGCGCACATGAAGATGACCTTGGCGAAGTACTCGGTCTGGTGCCCGGTCTCGGCGTCCTGCACGCGCACGCCGGTGGCCTTGCCCTTGTCGTTGTCGTAGATCAGCTCGTAGACGATGGCATTGGTCACCATGGTCATGTTGCCGGTCTTCTCGGCCGCGGGCAGGGTGGAGGAGTTGCTGCTGAAGTAAGCGCCGAACGGGCAGCCGCGCATGCACAGGTTGCGGTACTGGCAGGGCGCGCGCTGCGGGCTCTTGTCGTGCTTCAGTGGCCCGGACAAGTTGGCGGTGCGGCCGATGATCAGCTTGCGGCCGCCGAACTTGCCGGCGATCTTGTCGCGGAAATCCTTCTCCACGCAGGTCAGCTCCATCGGCGGCAGGAAGTCGCCGTCCGGCAGCTGCGGCATGTGCTCGATCGAGCCGCTCACGCCGATGAAATGCTCGACGTAGTCGTACCAGGGCGCGATGTCGTCGTAGCGGATCGGCCAGTCCACGCCGACGCCTTCCTTGCCGTTGGCTTCCAGGTCCATCGGGCTCAGGCGATAGCTCTGGCGTCCCCACATCAGCGAGCGGCCGCCGACGTGGTAGCCGCGGAACCAGTCGAACGGGCGGGTTTCCTCGTAGGGGTTGTCGATGTCGTCGACGAACCAGTGCTTGGTCGACTGCGTGATGCCGTAGAAGGACGGACGCGTGTGGATCGGGTGGCGCTCGATGTCGTGTCGCGTCGGCTCGTCGCCGTAGGGCAGCTCCCACGGCGCTTTCATCGCGGTGGGGTAGTCGCCGTGCTTGACCATGGGGCCGCGGTCCAGCACCAGGGTCTTCAGGCCTTTCTCGGTCAGTTCTTTCGCGGCCCAGCCGCCGCTGACGCCGGTGCCGACGACGATGGCGTCGTATACGTGCTTGTTGTCCATGTGTTTCCCTATGGAGCGGAAGGTGGAGGGCGTGGGGTCAGCGCAGCGGCTTGAGGTAGGCGTAGTCGATACGCGCGGCCTCGAGGTCGCTCATGCGGCTGAACGGACCTTCCTGTTCGACGAAGCAGTGCTTGAGCCCCGCGCGATCCGCGGCGGCCATGATCGGCTTGTAGTCGAGCGTGCCGCGGCCGAGCTCCGCGCCTGGGAAATCCTTGCCGCCGGCGCCGGGGAGGAAATCCTTGGCATGCATCAGCGCGATGCGGCCGGCATTGGCCTTGAAGTAGTCGGCGGGATTCTTGCCGCCCATGTGCACCCAGCCGCAGTCCAGCTCGAAATGCACCAGCTGGTGGTCGGTCTCCTTCAGCAGCACGTCGTAGAAGGTCTGGCCGCCGCCGACGTCGGTGAACTCGAGGTGGTGGTTGTGATACGCGTACTGCAGGCCGGCCTTCTTCGCCTTCTCGCCGAGGCGGTTGGCGTATTCGGCGGTGCGCTTGGCTTCGTCGAGCGAGTAGGTGGGCTCGGGCGCACCGGCGCCTTTTTCCTTCTGCATGATCGACGGCAGCATGCTGCTGACGATGAACTTCGCACCCAGCGTGTGCGCGGCCTCGACGCCGGGATCGAAGCCCAGGCTGTCGAAATGCATGCTGGGGCAATTCAGGCCCGCTTCTTTCAGCTGATCGCGCAGCGTGGCCGCGGTGGTAGTGACGATCGCCTCGATCTCGGTGTAGCCGATGCTCTTGAGCGTCTTGAGCGTGCCGAGCGGATCGGCCTGGTAGGACTTCAGCACCATATAGAGCTGGATGCCGAGCGCCTTGCCCTGCGCGCCGGCGGCGAGCAGCCGGCCGGAGGGACTGGCGGCAAGCCATGCCGCGGCGCCGAACATTGCGGATCGAGCGAGGAACTGCCTGCGATTCATCATCATGTGGATTCTCTCGGGGCGGCCGGTGGGTAGCTTGGGAAAGAATTAATCGGTGACGGCGACGGGCTGGCCGGCGGCGCTTCTGCGGTCCTTGAAGGCCAGCACGAACAGCACCAGCACGGCCGCCGCGCAGCCGCCGGCGATCAGCCAGATCGACCGCCAGTCGTGCGCATTCTGTGCGCCGGCATAAGTGTCGACGACCACGCCGGACAGCCAGGAGCCGACGAACATGCCCAGGCCATAGGTCAGGAAGGTGATCAGCCCCTGCGTCGCCGCGCGCAGCGCGGACGGCGCTTCGCGGTCGATATAGATCTGGCCGACCACGAAGAAGAAATCGAAACAGATGCCGTGCAGCACGATGCCCAGCCACAGCATCCACATCAGGTCGCCCGGTGCGCCGAAGGCGAACAGCACATAGCGCAGCACCCAGGCCAGCATGCCCACCGCCAGCATGTACTTCACGCCGAGCCGGCGGAAGAACCACGGGATCAGCAGCATGCACAGGATCTCGGACATCTGTCCGCCGGTCATCTTGCCCGCCGCGTTGACCACGCCCACCTCGTTGAGGAACAGGTTGGTGAAGGCGTAGTAGAACTGCAGCGGGATGCAGATCAGGAACGAGGCCAGCGCGAACACCGCCATCGAGCGGTCGCGCAGCAGGTGCAGCGATTCCAGCGGCAACGCGTGGCGAAGCTCGAAACGCTGGTTGCGCGCCAGCGGCGGCGTGGGCGGCAGGGTGAGGCAGTACAGCGCCGTCACCACCGACAGGCCCGCGGCCAGCTGCAGCGGCGTGGCGGTGGCCTCGACGCCCCAGGCGCCGACGATCAGGCCGACCACGATCCAGCCGATGGTGCCGAGCACGCGGATGCCGCCGAATTCTTCCTGTGGATCGCGGATGTGCCGCATCGCCAGCGAGGTGGTCAGCGCCAGCGTCGGCATGTAGCAGAGGCTGTAGGCGAGCAGGGTGCCGTAGAGCAGCGGAAACGAGCTCTGCCTGGCGGCGAACATCAGCAGCACCGCGCCCAGCACGTGCAGGGCGGCGAGCACGCGGCGCGTGTCGAACAGGCGGTCGGCCAGCAGGCCGACGAACAGCGGCGAGATCATCGCGCCGATCGCGGTGGTGCCGGCGATGGCGCCGATCTCCTGGCCGCTGAAGTGCAGGGTCTTGCCCAGCCAGGTGCCGACGGTGACATACCAGGCGCCCCAGATCGCGTACTCGAACAGCATCATCAACCTAAGGCGCCACTTCATCCCCGTGCTCCCCTTTTGCGTGGTGTTGCGGATGGGTCTTCGACGTCCTGCCAGGCGCCGCCCGCGGCGTGGCTTCTGAGCATGGCGTCGACCAGCAGGCTGTTGCGATATCCGTCCGCGAAGGTGGGCAGGGCGGCCGGCTTTTTGGCCGGCGCGCCGCCCTGGCGGATCCATGCGTAGGCATCGGCGATCAGGTTGCGGAACGCATCGGGCCAGGCTTCCGGATGGCCGGCCGGCAGGTGCGCATAGCCGCGTGCGGCCGGATCGAGCAGGGCCGGATCGCGCGTCAGCACGGTGTTGGGTTGCGCGTGGTGGCCGATCCACAGATCGTTCGGCTGTTCCTGGCGCCAGGCCAGCGAAGCCTCGCGGCCGCTCACTTCCAGGCGCAGGTCGTTCTTGTGGCCCGGCAGCACCTGGCCGATGGTGACGCAGCCGCGCGCGCCGTTGTCGAAGCGCAGCAGCACGCTGGCCAGGTCTTCGCTGGCGATCTTGATCTTCTTGCGCGGCGCGCTCTTCGACGCCTTGGCGAACGCCTTCGGCGAAGCGGCCGGCACTTCGCGCACCGGCACCGCCGTGTGCAGGTCGGCGAGCACGGCGACGATGCGCGCGCCGGTGACATGTTCGGCCAGGTCGCACCAGTGCGAGCCGATGTCGCCCAGCGCCGAGCTGGCGCCGCCGCGCTTCGGGTCCAGCCGCCACGAATAGGCGCGCTCGTCGGTCAGCCAGTCCTGCAGATAGCAGCCATGCACGAACACCTGGGCGCCGAGCTTGCCCTTGGCGATCATCGCGCGTGCCTGCTGGATCAGCGGATAGCCGCGGTAATTGAAAGTGACGACATGGGCGACACCGGCCTTGCGCGCGGCCTCGTGCAGCTCACGGCTTTCTTCCAGGTTGCTGGCCAGCGGCTTGTCGGAGATCACGTGCTTGCCGGCCTGCAGGGCGGCAAGCGAGATCTCGCGGTGCAGATGGTTGGGCGTGGTGTTGTGGATCACCTGCACGGCCGGATCGGCCAGCAGCTCCCGATAGTTGGCGTAGGCGCGTTCGACGCCCAGCTCGCGGGCCCGGGCCTGCGCCGATTCGAGGCTGGAGCCGGCGATGCCGACGATGTCGACGTCACCCAGGCGGCGCACCGCATCGAGGTGGTGGGCGGCGATGAAGCCGGGGCCGACCAGCCCCATGCCGAGGCGCTTCATCGGCGCTTCCTGTGCTTGCGGGTCGCTACGGCCATGTTCCCCCTCCGAGATATCGCTACCACTGAAAATGTATTCGATTACATCCGCATGGAAACTGGACTTCCAGAGCACAACCAGGAAAAGTGCGATGCAGGCCACGCAAGTGGAAGCTGGCAAGCCCGCGAAAAAACTGCGCTGGTATGTAACAGACTTGGAAATGCCGATGCAACGATTTCATGTAATCCATTACATTGCGGCGCAGCATGCGCGGCCGTCGATGGCCCGGCGGAGCGCGTGCCGGCTCGCGCGGGGGTGGTATCGTCCCGCACCAATCGGCGGCATGGGAGGCCGGCATTCGTGAGTTTCAGGGGATCCGCCAAGGGACAGGCCGGACGCGTACGCAAAGACGGCAAGCGCGCGCAGGCCGAAGCGCCGCCGGCCCGCGTCAGCACGGTCAAGGAGATCGCCGCCATCGCCAAGGTGTCGGTGGCCACCGTGTCGCGCGCGTTGCAGCGGCCGGAGGTGGTCAGCGAGAGCACGCGCCAGCGCATCCATGAAGTGGTCAAGCGCCTCGGCTACACGCCCAATGCCCTGGCGCGCAATCTGCGCACGGCGCGCACGCGGTTGATCGTGGCCCTGCTGCCGGACATCGCCAACCCGTTCTTCTCCGAAGTGATCCGCGGCATCGAGCAGGTCGCGCACGAGAACGGCTATTCGGTGCTGCTGGGCGAAACCCAGAGCAGCCAGGTGCGCGAGCAGGCCTATGCCGACATGGTCGCGGCGCGCCAGGCCGACGGCATCATCACCATGTCGCCGCGCGTGCCGTCGATCCCGATCCAGGGCCGGCTGCCGGTGGTCAATGCCTGCGAGTACGTCAAGGACGGGCAGATTTCCAGCGTCTATATCGATAACGTCGCCGCAGCCGGCGTGGCGGTCGACTACCTGGCGATGCTGGGGCACCGCGAGATCGCCTTCGTCGCCGGGCCGCCGTCGAGCCCGATCTGCGTCGATCGCGAGCAGGGTTATCGCCTGGCCCTGCAGCGCGCGGAGCTGCCGGCGAATCCGGGCCTGGTGGTGACGGGCGATTTCTCGATCGAAGCCGGCGAGCGTGCCGTCGAGCAGCTGCTGGCGCAGGGCCAGCCGTTTACCGCGCTGTTCTGCTCCAACGACGAGATGGCCATCGGTGCGCTGCGCGCGCTGCGTTCGCACGGCCTGCGCGTGCCGGAGGATGTCTCCGTCGTCGGCTTCGACGACATCCGCTTCGCCCGCTACACCTCGCCGCCGCTGACCACCATCGTCCAGCCGAAGAACGCGCTGGGGCGCGAGGCGATGAGCATGATGCTCGAGCTGCTCAACGATGCGGAGGTGCCGCCGCGCAAGCGCGTGCTGACGGCGGACCTGGTGGTGCGCGGTTCGACCATGCCGCGACGCAAATAGCCCGTCATTCCGGCGCAGGCCGGAATGACGGGCTATGGAGTCTTCTCTTTCTTGGCGCGGCCGCGCTTGCGGCCAGGTGTGACCTGGGCCATTTCCTTGCTCGCGCTGGCACCGGCGCGGATCTGCTCCATCCACGACAAGGCGTCGACGTAACCGAGGAAATGCTGCAGATACCCCGGCGACAGCTCGCGCATCAGCGCGATCGCGCGATGCGCCAGCGCGCTGGAATTGAGCGGGCCGGCATTGGAGGGAGCGGGTTGCAGCGACTGGCGCAGCTGGCTTTCCGTGCGCAGTCGCGACCAGAGCTGGCGAAAATCGCCAAGCAGGGGCAGCTCGGCAACGTCGGCGAGCTTGCCGTTGCGGTTGGCGAACCCGTCGACCAGGTTGGCGAGCGGGCGATCCTCGCCTGCGCCTGCGGCAACTGGCTGTTGCGCCGCCCTGCATTCGACCAGTTCCGCATAGCCGGCAAGCAGGGTGGCCAGGCGCGCATCGAGCCAATCGCGCACTTCGCCGTCATGCGCGGCTGCGCGCCGCTCCAGCGCTTCCATCCGATGAAAGCGCACCGGATCGAAGCGGTCGGCGCCTTGCTCGCGCCACGCATCGAGCCTTTGGCGCGCGGACATCCGCGGGTCACTCATGCGCCGGCGTTTCATGCCCGTTCGCGGCGGGGCGTGGCACCGGCGCGATCTCCACGCGCCGGTTCTTCGAGCGTCCTTCCTCGCTGGCGTTCGAACCCACCGGCTGCTCCGCGCCGAACGCAGCGGCGAACACGGACGACGCGGGCACGCCATCGGCGATCAGGGTGCGCGTCACCGTAAGCGCGCGCTCCGCCGACAACTCCCAGTTGTCGGCGAACAGGCGGTTGCTGTCGCGCACCTGGCGGTCGTCGGTGAAGCCGCTGACCATCAGGATCTCGTCGCGCGACTTCAGGTATCCCGCCAGCGGGCCGGCGAGGCTCTTGAGCAGCTCGCGTCCTTCCGGCTGCAACTGGTCGGAGTTCAGCGCGAACAGCACGTTGCCGCGGATGCCGATGCGGCCGTCGACCAGGGTCACGCGGCCGGCGGCGAGCGGCGCGGCCAGCGCCTGTTCCAGCGTCTGCCGGCGCTGCGCCTCGGCCTGGCGCCGCTGCACTTCTTGCTCCAGCTGGTTCGACAGCTTCATCTGCATGCCGAGCATGCCGACCAGGATCAGCACGAACACGCCCAGCAACACCGACATCAGGTCGCCGAAGGCGGCCCAGATCGGCGTCGATTCGGTTTCGGCCTCGATCTCGCCGCTCATGCGGTTTCGGCTCCGGCCGCCGCGCGCTGGTCCGCGAGTTGCTGCATCTCTTCGATGATCTGCTTCTGCGACAGCATGCTCAGGTCGACCACTTCGCGGGCCTGGGCCACGTAGTAGGCCAGCTGCTCGTCGCTGCGGGCGAGCGAGCTGTCCAGCGCGGTGGCGATCTGCTGCAGGCGTTCCATCAAGGCCTCGTTCGACTGCCCGAACATCTGCACGGCGACGCCCAGCGCCTCGCCCAGGCTGGCTACCTCGGCGGCGCCGCCGGCGACATGCGCGGCGGCCGTGCCGAGCTTGCCGGTCTGCGCTTCGACGTGATCCTGGAAACGCGTGCCGACGCGGTCGAGCAGGTCGGCCGAGGTGGCGATCAGGCCGTCGACGGCCGCGCGCTGCTCGGTCGAGGCGTGGTTGACCGCATCGAGCAGGGTTTCCACGGTGGCGAGCAGGCGGCTGCGTTCTTCCAGCATCGCGGTGTCGCGCACCATGCTGTCGGAGAGTTTCTGGCGTAGCTCGGCGACGACTTCGGCGGCGGCCTTCGGCGCTTCCGAGGCGGCCTGCACCAGGCGGGAGATTTCGGCGATGGTTTCGCCGGCGTGGCTGCGGTTCTGCTCGGTGATGTCGCGCGCCGTCTGCGCCAGGGCATCGCAGATCTCGCGCTGGCGATCGGCGGCATGGGCGGCGGTCTGCTCCCATTGTCCGTGCAGCGCGGTGGACATATGGCCCAGCGTATCGGTCCAGGCGGCGAGGCGTGCCTGGTCGCGTGCGGCCAGCGCAGTCTGCAAGTCCTCGTGCGACTGGCGCACGACGCCGACCAGCGAAGAGGCGTGTTCCTCGAACGTCGCCGCGGCCGCGGCCAGCGCTTCCTGGTTGCGCGCGGCGAGGCTCTCGTTGGCAGTTTCCTGGCGCGACAACGCCTGCTGCCAGGCGTCGGCCGCGCGGCCGGCGGCGTTCTCCAGGCGTGCCGATACTTCACTCACCAAGGCGGCGGAGCGCTGCTCGAACGCGCCGGTGAACTGCGCGAGCGAATCGCGCAGGTCGCCGGTAAGCGCTTCACCGGCGCGGCGGTGCTCAGCCAATGCATCCTTCCACAGCGTCGCCACGTTGGCGGTCGTCGCCTCGAAGCCGCCGGCCACGCCATCGAGATGGCGCTGCACGCCTTGCTCGACCGCTTCGCGCAGCGCCGCCGTTTCGCGCGCGAGTCCCGCCATGGTGGCTTCCACCACCGGCTGGATCGAGGCGCTGACGGCGCGCGCACTGTCGGCCACGCCTTGCTGCAGCGACTGCTCGACCGAGCTGGCCAGGCGCGCGTAAGTCGCCTCCGTCCGGCCGTGGAACGCCTCCTGGCCGGCCAGCTGGCGCTCGTGCGCGGCGCTGCTTTGCTGTTCGATGCTGCTCATCAACGCCTGCAGCCGGTCGACCAGGGTGGGCATCAGCTCGGTCTGGCGTTGCAGCAGGCGGAAGGCTTCGTCGCGCTGGTGTGCCTGCGAGAACACGCGCAGGGTGGTGGCGGCGTGCGCATCCAGCTGTTGCGTCGCCTGCTGGCGCTCGCGGCGGCACAGCGCCGACAACAGGCCGAGCATGGCCGAGCTGGCCACGCCGGCGATCGAGGTGCCGAACGCAAAGGCCAGGCCCTTCACCGGCGCGGCCAGCGAACCGCGCATGGCCTGCAGGTCGCTCGCGCTTTCCAGCGCCAGGCCGGTGCCGCGCAGGGTGGCCATCATGCCGAGCAGGGTGCCGAGCATGCCCAGCAGCACCAGCAGGCCGACCAGGTACGGCGTCAGCGCCGGTGCCGGCAGCGCCGTGCGTTCGCCCTCGACGCGCAGGCGCACGGCGTTGCGCAGGCTCGGATCCACGCGCTGCAGCCAGTCGCCCAGGCTGGGCGGCGCCACCGCCAGGTCGGCGCCGGCATCGTCCAGCGTGCGCGTGGCCTGGCGATAGCGATAGAGCTCCCATCCGCCGGCGAGGTAACACGCGCCGATCAGCAGCGCGACGCCGGCGCCGAGTGGACTGGAGCCGACATAGCCAACGCCGATCCAGCACACGGCCGCCAGGCCGACCAGGAAAACGAGGGGATAAACAAGACTTCTGAACATGACGTCCCAGTTAGCTGGCGCGAAGGGCCGCGAGCAGGCCCTCGACCGGTTGAAAACGAACATCCAGTTCGGCGAGCAGCACGCTCTGCATGTCCTTGCGAAACACGTCCAGCCACGCGGCCGACGCTTCCCCGGATGGGAGCTCCGCTCCCTGTGCGCCATCCGCGGCTTCCGCGGCCTGGCGCAGACGTTCGAAATGCACTTCCAACAGCCTGGGTGCGGCAGCCAGCAGCTCGTGCTCGCGCGGACTCAGGACGATTTCCATGCTGGCGTCCAGCGCGGCGAGCCGCGCCATCCCGGCGCTGGCGCCGGCCAGCCGATCGCGCAACTTGCCGCGCAAGCGGCCGGTGGCGGCCTGGATCGCGCGCTGATGGGCGATATAGCGCTGGCGGAAGATGGCGTAGTCGATGCCAACTTCAACGTGCGTTGCGTCCTGCCGCGCGAAGGCCTGCTCGCCCGCGATGGCCTGGGCCAGCGCAGCGCGCAGTTGCGCGCATTCGTCCTCGTCGTCGCTGCCGAACGGCACGCCGTCGCCCTGCGCCGGCCGGCCATCGAGCACGGTGGACAGCGCAATGGCCTGGTTCCAGTCGAGCCACTGGCTCAACCGGTCCGGCAGCGGGGGCGGAGAGGACGGGGCGGCGGCGTCCGTCAGGCTGGCGAGCAGGCGGATGAACGTCGGGCCGCGGACGGGCGTCCGGTGGAGGGCTTGCACCATGCGGCTGGGTAAAAAAGACGACGATTCTACACGGGGGGTGGGACGCGTCGATTAACCCAAGGGCCGGCGGTGCGGGCCAATGGCGGCGAAATCCGCCATGCATTTCCTGCAACTTATTGATTAGGCGTGCCTTTGCGAGGCGCGCCCATGCTCAGTCCGCCGCCAGCACGCCAATCGTGCGCAACCACCGCTCCACCAGCACCGGCCATTGCCCGATCGGCAGCCCGATCGGCAGCCTGGTCGGCCGCAGGCCGAAGGCGTGGCCGCCCTGCGCATAGAGATGCAGCTCGGCCGGAACGCCGGCCTTCTGCAGCGCGACGTAGTAGGCCAGCGATTCCTCCACCGTGTCGGTGGGGTCGTCCTCGGCCTGCAGCAGGAAGGTGGGCGGCGTATCGGCGCGGACGCGGATGTCCGGCCGCAGGCGCAGATCCGTCTGCGGGCGGGTGGCGCGGTCCTCGTCCTCGTGCAGCCATAGATGGCCGGGGTAGAGGGCGATGGCGAAATCGGGACGCGAACTCAGTCGATCCGCGGCGTCGACCGCCGGGTAGGTCCGCTTGTCGACATGCGTACTCACCGCGGCGACGAGATGGCCGCCGGCGGAAAAACCGATCACGCCGATCTTGTGCGGATCGACCTGCCACTGGGCCGCGTGCTGGCGCACCAGGCCGAGCGTGCGTTGCGCATCCTGCAGCGCCGTCTGCACCTTCGGGTAGTAGCGCCGGTCGTTTTTCCAGGTCGGGCCCGAATCGGGCACGCGGTATTTGAGCAGCACGCAGGTGATGCCACGCGAGACGAGCCAATCGCAGATCTCGGTGCCTTCCAGGTCCATCGCCAGGATCTGGTAACCGCCGCCGGGGAACACCACCACGGCGGCGCCGGTGTTGCGGCCCTGCGGCGCATAGACGGTCATGGTCGGCTCACTGACGTTCTCGACCTTCGCCCAGTCGGCGGCGACCGATTCCGGCTTGGTGGCTGGCAGTGCGTCGGGCACCTTGCCGGCGGGCCAGATCGGCAGTTGCGCATGGCCGGGCGAGGGTTGCCACGTGGCGGCGGACGCCTGCGCGGCATGGCAGGCGAAGGCAAGCAGGAGCATGGCGAAGACCGGTCTTGGCATGGCATGGCTGGATCGTCCGGGATGAGGCCGGCAGCGTGGGCGGGCAGCGGGGCGCGGTGCGGGCGAGGGCGGGCTTTTCGCGTGCGCAGAACGGCGCTTTCCCGTGCCGAGGTGGCCCGGCGCGGTCGCGCGATGCATAGTGCTGCGGTGAATCGACCGACGCGCAGCGACGACTGGATCCATATTCGCCGGGACCATGACACCGGGATCGAGAGCGTGCATGCGCATTTCCGCGGCCATGCCTACGATCCGCACGATCATGACGAGGTCCTGGTCGGTGTCACCCAGCAGGGCGTCCAGCAGTTCCGCTGCCATCGGATCGTCCACCGCAGCACGGCGGGCCGCGTCATCCTGATCGAACCCGGCGCGGTTCATGACGGCGATGCGCCGGAGGATGTCGGCTTCACCTACGCCATGCTGTACCTGCCGCAGCGCTGGCTCGCCGGCATGGCCGGCCGGCTCGAGTTACCCAATGCCTCGGGTATCGGCGCCGCCTTCAGGAATACGGTGGCCATCGACGACGGCTTGCGCGAAATCATCCAGAACGCCTTCCTCGCCCTGCATGGCAACGAAGCCAGGCTGGCGCGCGACCAGTGCCTGGACGAGCTGGTGCGACGACTTTCCGCACAGGCCGGCGAGCTTGCCCTGCCCGAAGCGGGTTCGACCGATCAGCTGCTGCGTGCGCGCGATTTTCTGCACGACCGCATGGCCGGCGACATCGGCCTGGACGAACTGGCCCGCCATTCCGGCATGGATCGCTTCCGCCTCACGCGGCAGTTCAAGCGCAGGTTCGGCCAGTCGCCGCACGCTTACCTGGTGCGCTTGCGATTGCGCGCGGCCAGGGCGCTGCTGGCCGGTGGCGGCGAGCCGAACCAGGTTGCACTCGACGTTGGGTTCGCCGATCAGAGCCATCTGGGGCGATGGTTCCAGCGCGCCTACCGGTTGTCGCCGGCGGCCTATCAGCGCGAATGCACAAACGTTCTAGATCGCCATGCCGGTCGTGCCGAGGATGAGCGCCATCGATCCGTGACCGGAGCTGGGGATGTTCGACACCAAGGTGGCGCTTATCGTCCGCGATGACCTGGCGGGCTGGCAGCGGCTGAACGTAACCGCGTTTCTGGCTACCGGCATCGCCGCCGCGGCGCCCGACGCGCTGGGCTTGCCTTATCGCGACTCGGCGGGAAATCAGTACGGCAACATGCTGGGCCAGCCGATGCTGGTGTTCCAGGCCGATCTGGCCGGACTGCAATCCGCGCACAGGTCCGCACTGGAACGCGGGCTGGCCATCGTGCCCTATGTCTACTCGATGTTTTCCACGGGGCACGACGAGGCGAACCGGCAAGCTTTCCTGGCGGAAGATCCGCAGGCCCTGAACCTGGTCGGCCTCGGCTTGCGCGGACCGAAGAAGGCGGTGGACAAGGCGATCAAGGGCCTTCCGCTGCATCCCTGAGCGAACGCCGGCCCGCATCGCGTGGTCAGTCGACAGGCCTGTTGCTCGGCGCGGCGCTTTCGACTGAAGCGGATACACTCTGCCGCGACTCGAATGACAGGAATGCTCAGTGAAGCCCGAAGACTTGCAGCGTCTGGTCACCATGACCATGCCTTATGGCAAGTACGAGGGACGCCTCATCGCCGACCTGCCCGGTGCCTATCTGGCGTGGTTCGCGCGCAAGGGTTTCCCGCCGGGCGATCTGGGCAACCTGCTCGCACTGGCGCACGAGCTCGATCACAACGGCTTGAAGCGGCTGCTCGATCCGCTGAGAACGCGTTCGCAGGCGCCGCGGACATGAAACGATCCCGCGTGGTCCTTGGCGTGGTGTTGGCGCCGTCTGCGTTGCCGCTGGCCTATGCGCTGTTCGCGCTGCTGTTCTCGAGCTATGCGATCGAGGCGCCCGAGCACCTGGATCAATTCCTGCTCGGCCTCCTGGCGATGGCCATCGTCTGCTATGCGGCCAGCTATGTGCTCGGCGCGCCGGTGATCGCCTGCCTGCTGCTTGCACGACGGCTTACATGCTTGCCTTGCATTGGATTGAGCGTCATGGTCGGGGCGGCTGGCGGGGCTGCGGCCTACAAGTACTACCTGCGGGACAGCGGAGAGATCGTCGTGGCTGCCCTGCTGGGCGGTTGTGCCGCGCTGCTGGTTGCCGCGGTCTTTTGCGCGATTGCCGGTGTGCCTTGGAAGAGTGCGCCGGCCGGCGCCGCGGCTTGAATGGTTGGTGCGCGATAATCGCAATTAATTACCGACCTGCAATTAATTGCGCCGGCGCGACATTCGCAATTAATTACTCTTCTGCAATTAATTGCGTCATTTACCCTGCATTCCTGCGGATCTCTCTATAAGACTATGATATTGCGACAAATATCGTCGCTTCGCTGTATATAATGCAGCGCCATGCATAAATGCTTTCACTAAGTCTTGATTTATCCCGCGAAAATCCGTGATTTAAATCACGCGATATTTCCTCGATTCCTATTGACGCCTCTCGACGTCTCGCCATTCAATAAATGAATTCATCAGTCGGGGACTGATGAATGTCCTGTGATTAGCGCGGTACGGCGTAACGCACTTCCAGCGCATGGAAGGGCGTGTTTCGTGCAGGAGATCGGGCGGGGGGACTGCGACGCGCCTTGGATCGCTGGGCAATTCCGGAAAAACACAAAGCGGCCGTGCCTGTTCACGGTTTCCATCGATGAGGGTTCTCGCAACCCCATGGGGTTCGTTTGTCCTCAAAATCCTTCGGAGTATTGCATGCCAAGCCATTTCCGCCACAAAGCCATGAAGAACGGTCATGCCCTGAAACAGCAGGGGCTCGCAAGCCGGATCCGGTTGGTTCTGGGTCTGTCCATATGGGTTGCAGCATCGGGTCTGTGCGCGATTCCTGCTGCCGGCGCGACTGACGCCGCGGTAGCGGTCGTCGGCACGACGGCGACGCAGCACGTGCCATTGGCCGTGAGAAATGGCGCGGCGCCGCTGGTCAGCAACCTGGATACGCAAAAGCATCTCAAGCTCGCCCTCAGCCTGCAGCCGCGCAACCAGGCCGAGCTCGATCAGCTGCTGCGCGACCTGCAGGATCCGAAAAGTCCGCAGTACCACCAGTACCTCAGCGTCGAGCAATTCACCGCGCGCTTCGCGCCGACGCAGGCTGATTACGACACCGTCGTCGCCTGGGCGCAGGCCAACGGCCTGACCGTCACCGCCACCGCCGCGAACCGCCGGCTGGTCGACGTGGAGGGCCCGGTGGAAACGATCAACCGCGCGTTCAAGGTGAAGATGGGCAACTACGCGCATCCGAGCGAGAACCGCACGTTCTTCGCCGCGGATCGCGAACCGACGCCCGTCGGCCTGAGCGTGCCGCTGCTGCACATTTCCGGACTCGACAACTTCCGCCTGCCGCATACGCACTATTCCAAGAAATCCAGCGCGACGCCGATTCCGCATGGCGGTTCGGGCCCGGGCGGCGAATTCCTGCCGAGCGATATGCGCACGGCTTATTACGGCAGCGGTTCGCTGACCGGCTCCGGGCAGACGGTCGGCATCTTCTCGTTCGATGGCTACGTCAGCAATGACATTTCCGTGTACTACAGCAATACGGGCATGAGCTCGAGCGTGCCGGTCAGCAACGTGCTGGTCAGCGGTTTCGACGGCAAGTGCGGGCACGTCGGCAGCAGCTGCGACGACGGCGAGCAGATCCTCGATATCGTCAACGTGATCGGCATGGCGCCGGGCCTGACCAAGGTGTTGTTCTACGAGGGCGACAGCGCCACCGACATCCTCAACAAGATGGCCTCGGACAACCAGGCCAAGGTGCTGAGCTGCTCCTGGGGCGGCGGCGATTTCGACAATGCCACCGACGATCCGATCTATCAGGAAATGGCGGCGCAGGGCCAGACCTTCGTGAACGCCACCGGCGACAGCGGTTCGTATAACGCTTCGTCCAGCGCCTACGATCCGCCCTCGGCCGACTCCAATGTGCTGGAAGTCGGCGGCACCGACCTGACCACCAGCAGCAGCGGCGCGTGGTCGACGGAAACGGTCTGGTCCGATGGCGGCGGCGGCTACACCAGCGCCTCGGGCGAAAGCACGCCGAGCTACCAGAAGCTGGCCGGCGTCATCACCTCGGCGAACAAGGGCTCGACCACCTATCGCAACGACCCGGATGTCGCGGCCGAGGCGAACTTCGACAACCCGACGGTGAGCAACGGCTCCTTCGAAACCGGCTACGGCGGCACCAGCTTCGCCGCGCCGCGCTGGGCGGGCTTCCTCGCCCTGGTGAACCAGCAGGCCGTGGCGAACGGCAAGGCCACGGTGGGCTTCGTCAATCCGGCGATCTACAACGTCGGCATCGGCAGCAGCTATACCAGCAACTTCCACGACGTCACCAGCGGCAGCAACGGCTTCAGCGCCGTGGCCGGCTACGACCTCGCCACCGGCTGGGGCAGCCCGCAGGCGGCACTGGTCAACTCGCTGGCCGGTTCCGGCGGCGGTGGCGGCAGCACGCCCGTGGCGAACTTCGGCGACACCATCAGCGGCCTGACGGTGAGCTTCACCAACAGCTCCACGGATACGGGCGGCACCATCAGCTCGTATGCCTGGGACTTCGGCGACGGCGGCACCTCCACCGCCCAGAACCCCAGCCACACTTATGCGGCTGGCGGCACCTACAACGTCAAGCTGACCGTGACCGACAACCTCGGCGCGAGCAACAGCAAGACGCAGGCGGTGACGGTGAGCGGCGGCGGTGGCGGTTCCTCGCAGCTGCTCGGCAACACCGGCTTCGAAAGCGGTGCGGCCTCGCCGTGGTCGATCAGTTCCGGCGTGCTGTGCAGCAACAGCAGCTGCTCCGGCGAGACGGCGCATGGCGGTACGTGGTTTGCGTGGATGGACGGCTATGGTTCCAGCCACACCGATACGGTGTCGCAGTCGGTGGCCATCCCGAGCGGCAAGACCAGCGCGACCTTGCAGTACTACCTGCATGTCGATACGGCGGAGACCACCACCAGCACCGCCTACGACACGCTGAAGGTGCAGGTGCTCAACAGCTCCGGCACGGTGTTGGCGACGCTGGCGACTTACTCCAACCTCAACAAGGGGACCGGGTATACGGTGCACACGGCGAATCTGACGCCGTATATCGGGCAGACGGTGACGATCAAGTTCACCGGCACCGAAGACTCGTCGCTGCAGACCTCGTTCGTGCTGGACGATGTGACCTTGACCGTGCAGTAAGTACGCGCTCCCGACCGCCGCATGGATCGGGCGGCGGTTGCGCTTGCTTGTCACCAAAGAACCCGGCTGCATGGCCGGGTTCTTTTTGCCTGGCGCCGGCTTGACTCTGGACCTTGATCAATGGTCTAGACTTCGCCCCATGGACACTCATAACCCCACCCTGACCATCGGTGCCGTCGCCAAGCGCGTCGGCGTGAATATCGACACCATCCGCTTCTACGAGCGCGAAGGGCTGCTGCCGGAGCCGGTGCGCCGGGCCTCCGGCTATCGCAGCTACGACGAAGGCGCGGTACGCCAGTTGCGCTTTATCCGGCGCGCCAAGGACCTGGGCTTCACGCTGGAGGAGATCCGCGACCTGCTGGCGCTGTCAGCCGACCGGCAGCGCGGCGTGAAGGCGGTGAAGAAACGGGCGCAGGAGCGGCTGGCCGCGATCGATGCGCGGATTGCCGAGTTGACCCGCGTGCGTGACGGGCTGGAAGAATTGATCGATGCCTGCCCGGGGCACGGTTCGCCGGAGCAGTGCCCGATCCTGCGCGCGCTGTCGGACGCGGAGGACCAGGCATGAGCGGGCAGGACAAGGCTTGTTGCGGCTCGAAGGCGGAGGCGGCGCCGGCCGAACCGGTAGCGGCGAGCTGTTGCCATGGCGGGGCCAAGGCCCAGGCGGAGCACGCGCATCACGAGCATGCGCAGCACGATCATGCACATGGCAGTCATGACGCCCACGCTCATCACAGCGTGAAAGATCCGGTCTGCGGCATGTCGGTCGACCCGCATACCGCCAGGCACCGCGCGGAATTCGAAGGCCACACCTATTACTTCTGCGCCGCCCGTTGCCGCGAGAAGTTCCTGGCCGATCCGGCCAGCTACCTCGGCGAACGTCCCAAGCCGGTCGACGCGCCGCCGGGCACCATCTACACCTGCCCGATGCATCCGGAAGTGCAGCAGGTCGGTCCCGGCGACTGCCCCAAGTGCGGCATGGCGCTGGAACCGATGATGCCCAGCCTGGAAGAAGACGACGGCGGCGAACTGCGCCACCTGTCGCGCCGCTTCTGGACGCTGGTGGCACTGACTGTGCCGGTGTTCGCGCTGGCAATGGGGCCGCATCTGTTCGGTTGGCATCTGCCGATGCCGTGGGATGGCGTGGCGGCGTGGGCCGAGGCGCTGCTGTCCAGCGTGGTGGTGCTGTGGGGCGGCGCCTCGTTCTTCGCGCGCGGCTGGCGTTCGCTGTGGCCGTGGTCGCCGAACATGTACACGCTGATCGCGCTCGGCACTGGCGTGGCATGGTTGTACAGCGCGGTGGCGTTCTTCCTGCCTGACGCGTTTCCGGCAGGCTTCCGCGATGCGCACGGCCGGGTTGGCGTGTATTTCGAATCCGCCGCAGTGATCGCCACCCTGGTCACGCTGGGCGATTTCCTCGAGCTGCGCGCACGACGTCGCACCGGTGCAGCGTTGAAGACGCTGCTCGGCCTGGCGCCGAAGACCGCGCGCCGCGTCAACGGCGACGGCAGCGAGCAGGACGTGGCCTTGGCAGACGTGCAGGCCGGCGACGTGCTGCGCGTGCGGCCGGGCGAGAAGGTGCCGGTGGACGGCGTGGTGCTGGACGGCGCCAGCCATGTCGACGAAGCCATGCTCACCGGCGAGCCGCTGCCGGTGGCCAAGCGCGCGGACGATCGCGTCACCGGCGGTACCGTCAACCAGGACGGCGCGCTGACCATGCGCGCCGAGAAGGTCGGCGCCGACACCATGTTGTCGCGCATCGTCGCCCTGGTGGCGCAGGCGCAGCGCAGCAAGGCGCCGCTGCAGCGCGTGGCCGACCGCGTGGCGGCCTGGTTCGTGCCGGCGGTGGTGGCGGTGTCGGTGCTGGCCTTCGCGGCCTGGGCCGCGTGGGGACCGGAGCCGCGGCTGGCGCATGCGCTGATCGCGCTGGTGTCGGTGCTGATCATCGCCTGTCCCTGCGCGCTGGGCCTGGCCACGCCGATCTCGATCATGGTGGCGAGCGGCCGCGGCGCGCATGAAGGCGTGCTGTTCAAGGACGCCGCGGCGATCGAAACGCTGCGCGATGTCGACACCCTGGTGCTGGACAAGACCGGCACGCTGACCGAGGGCCGGCCGACGCTGAAGGACGTGGCGAGCCTCGGCACCGGCCAGGATGGCGCGCTGCCATGGGATCGGCTGCTGGCGGTGGCCGCCGCGCTGGAACGTCCCAGCGAGCATCCGCTGGCGCGCGCCATCCTGGCCGGCGCCGAGGCTCGTGGGGTCAAGGTGCCTGAGGTGGAGGCGTTCCGCACGCTCACCGGCGGCGGCGTGCAGGGCAGGGTGCTGGGACGCGAGGCGGCGCTGGGCAATGCGCGCCTGTTCGAGACACTGGGCATCGCCCTCGGCGAGGATGCGCAGCTGCGCGCCGATGCCTGGCGCAAGGAAGGCGCGACGGTGATGTTCCTCGCCGTGGATGGCGCGCTCGCCGGCCTGCTGGCGGTGGCCGACCAGGTGAAAGCGACCACGCCGCAGGCGATCGCCGCCTTGCACGAAGCCGGCCTGCGCATCGTCATGCTCACCGGCGACAACGCCGTCACCGCGCAGGCCGTGGCGAAGACGCTGGGCATCGACGCGGTGCACGCCGATGTCTCGCCGGCCGACAAGGCCGCGGTGGTGAACGCCTTGCGCGCCGAAGGGCGGCGCGTGGCGATGGCCGGCGACGGCATCAACGATGCGCCAGCGCTGGCCGCGGCGGATATCGGCATCGCCATGGGCGGCGGCACCGACGTGGCGATCGAGAGCGCGCAGGTGACCCTGGTGAAGGGCGAGCTGACCGCGATCCTGCGTGCGCGCGCGCTGTCGCAGGCGACGGTGGCGAACATCCGCCAGAACCTGTTCTTCGCCTTCGTCTACAACGCGCTGGGCGTGCCGCTGGCGGCGGGTGCGCTGTATCCCTGGCTGGGCCTGACCTTGTCGCCGATGGTGGCGGCGCTGGCGATGAGCCTGTCGTCGGTGTCGGTGGTGGGCAATGCGCTGCGCCTGAGCCGGGCCAAGGCCTGACGTAGGCATGGCGTAGGTTGGGGTGAGCCGCAGGCGAACCCCAACACGGCTGACTTCAAACGTCTCGCATCGTTGGGGTTCGCCTACGGCTCACCCCAACCTACGTGGCTACGTGGCGCAGTCCATCCATGTCCAGCAGCTCCACGCCGCTGCGCGTCACCCGCAGCAGCCCCGCGTCGCGGAACCGTGCCAGCAGCCGGCTGACCGTTTCGGTGGCCAGGCGCAGATGATTGCCGATGTCGGCGCGCGACATCGGCAGCGGCAGCGCGGCACCGGTGCAGCCGAGCGCCTCGCGGCGCGCATGCAGATCCACCAGGAAGGCGGCCATGCGCTGTTCGGCCGAACCGTCGGCGGCATCCAGGTGCTGGCGGTGAAGCTGCCGGCTCATCGCATACAGCAGATGCGTCTGCACTTCTACCTGGCGGCTGGCCAGTTCGCGCAGTGCCGCATAGGGAAAGCGGCAGCACTGCGTGCGGCCCAGCGCGACCGCGGCGTTGTCGTGCTGGCCCAGCCACAGCGCGTCCAGTCCGAACAGCTCGCCCGGCAGATGAAAGGCCAGCACGCGCTCGCGGCCGGCGCGGTCCACCGCCACGCTCTTGGCCATGCCGGCCTGCACCGCGTACACCGCATGGAACGGCGTCAACGGGCGGTACAGGTATTCGCCGTCGCGCAACAGGCCGGCAGGTTCGGCGATGCACTGCAATCCGCGCAGCTCGTTTCGCCCGTAGCCGGCGGCCTGGCACGCCGGCAGGTGGGCGCAGCCGTTGCAGCGCGCCGGATGGAGCGGGCCCGGCGACGGGGTTTCGATGGCATGGGCGACGGACATGCGGCTTCTTCCTGCGATCCTGTTGCCACGCATGATGAGCACCGTATGCCACCTGCGCTGCGCCGGTGCGCGCTTATGCCGCGCGGCGTCGCGCCGCGGATTTCGGTCAAAACCGTACCCCGATCGGGCCATCCGGGGTCATGAAGCCGCCAGGCGGCTTGAAGTATCCTTGTCCATCGTCCGCGGCGATTTCCAGTCGCGGCGTCCCCATCCAGCCATTCCGCCGGTTTCCCCATGAGCGACAAGTCCTCTTCCATTCCCCGCCCGGCCGAGCCCGAGCAGCGCCGTCCCAGCGTCGGCGTGCGCATCGGCAAGGTGACGGTGGGCGGCGGCGCGCCGATCGTGGTGCAGTCGATGACCAATACCGACACCGAGGATCCGGCCAGCACCGCCAGGCAGATCGCCGAGCTGGCGCGCGCAGGTTCCGAGCTGGTGCGTATCACGGTGAACACGCCGGCCGCGGCGGCCGCGGTGCCGCGCATCCACGAGCGGCTGCAGATGATGGGCGTGGAGGTGCCGATCATCGGCGACTTCCACTACAACGGCCACCAGCTGCTGGAGCAGGAGCCGGCCTGTGCCGAAGTGCTGGCCAAGTACCGCATCAATCCGGGCAACGTCGGTTTCGGCAAGAAGAAGGACAGCCAGTTCGCCGCGATCATCGAGAAGGCCATTCAGTACGGCAAGCCCGTGCGCATCGGCGCCAACTGGGGCTCGCTGGACCAGAGCATGGTGGCCGCGCTGATGGATGAGAACCACACGCGCGCCGAGCCATGGGACGCCGCGCTGGTGGCGCGCGAGGCGCTGATCCGTTCCGCGGTGGATTCGGCGATCCGCGCCGAGGAAATCGGCCTGCCGCGCGAGCGCATCATTCTTTCCTGCAAGGTCTCCGGCGTGCAGGAACTGATCGCGGTCTACCGTGACCTGGCCAGGCGCTGCGACTACGCGCTGCACCTGGGCCTGACCGAGGCCGGCATGGGCTCCAAGGGCATCACCGCGTCCAGCGCCGCGCTGGCGGTGCTGCTGCAGGAAGGCATCGGCGACACCATCCGCATCTCGCTCACGCCCGAACCGGGCGCTCCCCGCACCGGCGAAGTGGTGGTGGCGCAGGAGCTGCTGCAGACCATGGGCCTGCGCGCATTCACTCCGCTGGTCACCGCCTGTCCGGGTTGCGGCCGCACCACCAGCGAGTTCTTCCAGGAACTGGCCAAGACCGTGCAGGAGCATGTGCGCGACCGCATGCCGGAGTGGCGGGTGAAGTACGACGGCGTGGAGAACCTTACCCTCGCGGTAATGGGCTGCGTGGTGAATGGCCCGGGCGAATCCAAGCACGCCAATATCGGTATCTCGCTGCCGGGCAATGGCGAGGCGCCGGCGGCGCCGGTGTTCATCGACGGCGAGAAGGCCATGACCCTGCGCGGCGAGCGGATTGCCGAGGAGTTCATCGGCATCCTCGACGACTACGTGGCCAGGCGCTATCGGGCGCTGCCGGGCTGACCGGGGCCCGGTTCCCGGAGCGCGGGGGCGGATGCGTCGCGCTGCCGGGGAGCGATCAAGCCACGCCTCTTGGACCTGAATGCGCGGCCCATGCCGGCGCATGGCGCGAAATTTCCGGTTGGTCCGGACGTTGCCGCTCACTAATTTCTGCGCCTCCTAACCCAAACCTGAGGAGTGGCAGACGTGAAGAAGATGATGGCGATCGCATGCGCGATGATGATGGTGGGCTGCGCGACGACGAAGCCGATCGCGGGTTCCGAAAAAGTCCGCTTTACGAACACCGAGCCGCAGGGGTGCAAGCTGCTTGGCGACATCACGGGCAGCCAGGCGGCGGTGTTCCGTACCGGAGCGGATATCGAGACCGGCGCGCGCGCCGACCTGAAGAATAAGGCTTCGGCGATGGGCGGCAACGTGGTGCAGATCCTGACCAGCAACCCCAGCCAGAGCCAGGTGGATGGATACACCGGAGTGAAGGCCACCACGATGAGCGCCAACGTCTTTTCCTGCGCGCAGAGGTAAATCCAGTACCCTTGTGGGCGCGGATGAGGCCCGCCAATGCCTCATCGCCGGCCATGCCGGATCAGGGCTTGTAGTTGCCGCCGACAAGGGAATACATGGACAGACGCGCCCAGGATTTCGAAGCCGCCATCCTGAGCGTGTGGCGTCAGAACGCCGAGCCATGGATCGCGGCAGTACAAGGCCAGCGTATCGAAAGCCGCAGGCTGGCCACGGACAACGCCGTCATCCAGGCGGCGTTGTCGCTTAAGCCGCGCAGCGCGATCGACTTCGGTTGCGGCGAAGGCTGGCTGGTCCGGGCGTTGGCGGCACAGGGCGTCGATGTGCTGGGCCTGGATGCGGTGCCCGAGCTGATCGACACCGCACGCGCAAAGGGCGGCGGACGTTTCGAAACCATGAGCTACGCGCAGATCGCCGCCGGCGAGCTGCACGCGAAAGCCGACGTGGCGATCTGCAATTTTTCCCTGCTCGGCGAGGCATCGACCGAGGCCGTGCTGGCCGCGGTGCCGGGCCTGCTTGAACCCGGCGGCGCATTGCTGGTGCAGACGCTGCATCCGGTCGTTGCCTGCGGCGAGCTGCCGTACCGCGACGGCTGGCGCGAAGGCTCCTGGGCCGGCTGCGGCGAAGGCTTCGGCCAGGCGGCGCCCTGGTATTTCCGCACGCTCGGCGGCTGGCTCGATACGTTCGCGGCCTGCGGCCTGCGCGTGGCGCGCATCGAGGAACCCCTGCATCCGCACAGCGGGCGGCCCGCCTCGATCATCTTCGTGCTCGAGCCCCGACCGCCCAGGGCTTGACGCACGTTCCTTCCTGCGCGGATAGCGGTAAGCTCGCGGCTCTCGCTGCCGGGACGGAGTTTCCCGGCGCGGCAAGGGGAGTCGGATGAGACTGAAGCCTCAAGTACGCACCGCGCTGGCGTACGTGATCGTGGCCAGCCTGTGGATCTGGTTGTCCAACCGCGTGCTGCGCCTGTTCGTGCAGGACACCGACACGCTGAGCCTGATGCAGAGCCTGAAGGGCACGTTCTTCGTCCTGGTCACCGGCGCGCTGCTGTACGTGCTGGTCGACCGCGACCTGCGCGGCATGAGCCGCGCCAACCGCCTGCTGCTCAAGGGCAACGAACAGGCCCTGCGCGCGCTGGTCCACGCGATGGACATCCGCCACAAGGAAACCAGCGACCACTCCGACCGCGTCATGCGCATGACCGTGGCGCTGGCCCGGCTGGCCGGCCTGCGCGGCGAGGAGCTGCGCAAGGCGCGCTTCGGCGCGCTGCTGCACGACATCGGCAAGCTGGCGCTGCCGGATGCGATCCTGATCAAGCCGGGGCCGCTGACCGAGCAAGAGATCGTGGTGATGCGCACGCATCCGCAGGTGGGCTACGACCTGCTGCAGCAGGTGGATTTCCTGCGCGATGCGGCCGAGATTCCGTACCACCATCATGAGCGCTGGGACGGCGGCGGCTATCCGCGCGGCCTGCGCGGCGAGGAGATTCCGCTCGCCGCACGAGTGTTCAGCGTGGTGGATGTGTGGGATGCGCTGAGTTTCCCGCGGGTGTACAAGCCAGCCTGGCCGGAGGACGAGGTGATCGCGCATCTGCGCAAGATCGCGGGAAGCCAGCTGGATCCGACGCTGGTGGAGCTGTTCCTGGCCAATTACGAGGACATCAAGCGGGTAGGGCTGGCCGACTAGCCGACGTAGGTTGGGGTGAGCCGAAGGCGAACCCCAACAGGCCTCGCGCAGTATCCAGCTCATGTTGGGGTTCGCCTTCGGCTCACCCCAACCTACGTCGTGGTTTTCTATGCGGCCTTGCCTGCGTTGAAGGTTCTGCGGTAATTCGCCGGCGAGGTTCGGAACGCCCGCTGGAAATGCTGCCGCAGCGTCACCGGCGAACCCAGTCCGACCGCGCTGGCGATGCGGTCCAGCGGCAGGCCGGTCGTCTCCAGCAGGCGCTGCGCTTCGCTCAGCCGCTGCGCCATCAGCCAGTCCCCGAAGCTGCTCCCGGTCAGCTGGCGGAAATGCCGCGTGAAACTGCGCCGGCTCATCGCCGCGCGCACGGCGATCTCGTCGAGGTTCTGCGGCTGGTGCAGCTTGCGGCGCACCTCGTCCAGCAACTTCGCCATGCGCTCGTCGCCGGCCATGCTCGGCACCGGCTGCTCGATGAACTGCGCCTGCCCGCCGTGGCGGAACGGCGATACCACCATGCGTCGCGCAATGCGGTTGGCGGCCTCGCTGCCCAGCAGCTGGCGCACCAGGTGCAGGCAACAGTCGATGCCGGCCGCAGCGCCGGCGGAGGTGACGACCTGGCCGGCATCCACGTACAGCACGTCCGGGTCGACTTCGGCGGTGGGAAAACACGCGGCCAGCTCGTCGGTGGCGAACCAGTGCGTGGTGGCGCGGCGGCCGTCGAGCAGGCCGGCGTGGCCGAGCACGAAGGCGCCCATGCACAGGCCGACGATGCGCTTGCCGCGCGCGGCGGCGCGGCGCAGGGCTTCCAGCAGCGGTTCCGGCGGGCGTTCCTCGGCGCTGCGCCAGGACGGCACGATGACGATGTCGGCGTTGCGCAATTCGTCCAGGCCGTAGTCGGTGGCGATCATGAAGCCGGAGGCGCTGCGCACTCGCCTGCCTTCGGCCGAGCACACGCGCAGCCGGAATGGCGACTGCTCGTCGCGCAGCACCGCGGCGAACACGCCGCAGGGTACGGACAGGTGGAAGGGAAGGATGTCGTTGAACGCCACCACGGCGATGCGGATCTTGCGCATGGGAATTCCGGTTGGCCCGATCACATCGATGATTGTCCTTCAGGCCACTCTCGCGCAAGTGGTCCGGAGCGCAGCATGTGCACACCTTTTCCAAGCCAGGGAACTCCAAGCCATGAACGCCAACGCTCCCCGCCGCGCACTGATCGTGATCGACGTGCAGAACGAGTATTTCGACGGCAACCTGCAGATCGAATATCCGCCGGTAGCCGACAGCTTGCCGAAGATCGTCCGCGCGATGGATGTCGCCGCCACGGCCGGCCTGCCGGTGATCGTGATCCGCCAGGATTCGCCGTCGAACGGCCCGGCTTTTGCCGAAGGCAGTCACGGCTGGCAGCTGCATCCGGAAGTGGAGCGCCGCCATCGCGACGTGCTGATCGGCAAGCCGTTGCCGAGCGCCTTCGCCGAGACGGGCCTGGGCGATTGGCTGCGGGCGCGCGACATCGACACCCTGACGGTGGTCGGCTACATGACCCACAACTGCAACGACACCACCATCAAGCACGCCTTCGATCGCGGCCTCGAGGTGGAATTCCTGCATGACGCTTCGGGCGCGGTGTCGTATGCCAACCGCGCGGGTTACGCGACCGCCGAGGAGATCCATCGCGTGTTCGCGGTGGTGGAGCAGTCGCGCTTCGCCGCGGTGTTGAGTGTTGAAGAGTGGGAGCGCTGCCTGGCGACCGGCGAGGCGCCGGTGCGGGAGGACATCCTGGCCTCGTACGCGAATGCGCGGAAGTTGCGCGAGGCGAAGGCGGCCTGAACCTCATCGCTGGGCGTAGGTTGGGGTGAGCCGCAGGCGAACCCCAACATGGCCATCACCAAACACATCGCATCGTTGGGGTTCGCCTGCGGCTCACCCCAACCTACGCCGTCAACGCCGCAGCGTAGCCATCGTCTGTTCCACCAGCGGGGTGAACTCTTTCCAGCTCCCCGGCTGCCCCGGCAACTTCACCAACTGCCGCACCGTCTTCAGAAACAGATCCCGCGGATACTCCATCGCGCCGAGGCTGAGCAGGTGGTTATTGGTGACCTGCGCATCGATCAACGGATAGTCCCAGCGGCGCAGCAACTGGCCCAGGGCGAGCAGGGCCAGCTTGGACCCGCCGCTCTCACGGCTGAACATCGATTCCCCGCAGAACAGCCGCCCGACCGTCACGCCATAGATCCCGCCGACCAGCCGCTCGCCTTCCCACACTTCCACGCTGTGCGCATGCCCCATCTCGTGCAGCTGGATATACGCCTCCGCCATCGCCGGCACGATCCACGTGCCGAGCTGGCCGGAGCGGGGTGCCGCGCAGGCTTCGACGGTGGCGCGGAACGCATGATCGAGCGTGATCCGCCACGGCCTGCCCGAGAGCTGCCGACGCAGGCTGCGATTGGCGCGCAGTCGATCGGTATGGAATACGCAACGCGGATCCGGCGACCACCACAGGATCGGCTCGTCCTCGTTGTACCAGGGGAAGATGCCGCCGGCGTACGCCGCCAGCAGCCGGCGCGGCGTGAGATCGCCGCCGAAGGCGAGCAAGCCGTTGGGATCGGCCATGGCGCGGCCGGGATCGGGGAACTGCTCGGGATGGGCGGCGTCGAGCAGGGGCAGGCGGATCATGGTCAGGCGTCGCGGTGGGCGTACGGGCTGTGTTCGAGCAGGTCGGCGGCGTAAGCGTCGACTGCTTCGGTCTCGCGCGCAAGCGCCGCGCGCACCGCCTTGCGCAAGCCGGCGTCGGCCAGGTAATGGCGCGAATGCGTGTGGACCGGAAGAAAGCCGCGCGCCAGCTTGTGTTCGCCCTGGGCGCCGGGCTCGAAGCGCTGCAGGCCGGCGCGGATGGCATGTTCGATGCCCTGGTAGTAGCACAGCTCGAAATGCAGGCCGGGCACATCGACGCGACTGCCCCAGTAGCGGCCATACAGCGCTTCGTCGCCTTGCAGGAACAGCGCCATCGCCGCGATGTGCGCGCCTTCCCAGGCCAGCGCGAGGTGGGTAGCGGCGCCCAGTTCGTTGCCCAGCGCGTGGAAGAACTCGCGCGTCAGCGCGGCGTGGTTGCCCTTGGCGTCGAAGGTGTGCTCGTACAGGGCATGCACCTGGCGCCATTCGTCCGCATCCAGGCTGTCGCCCCGACGCCACTCCAGGCGCAGGCCGGCGCGGGCGACGTGGGCGCGTTCCTGGCGGATGTTCTTCCGCTTCTTGTGATTGAGCGCGGCGAGGAAATCCTCGAAGTGGCCATAGCCCCTGTTCGGCCAATGGAACTGCACGTCCGTGCGTGCCAACCAGTGGTTGTCGAACGCCGAAAGGTCGTCGGGCGCAAGGAAATTGGCATGGACGGAGGACAACCCATGCGCATCCGCCAGCTGGCGCATGGCCGACACCAGCGCCTCGCGCCGGCGCGGCGCCTGTGCTCCATCGCCGGCGAGCAGGCGTGCCCCGGGCACGGGCGAGTAGGGCACCGCATTGAGCAGCTTGGGATAGTAATCACCGCCGGCGCGTTCCCAGGCGGCGGCCCAGCTCCAGTCGAACACGAACTCGCCATGCGAATTGCCCTTGACGTAGAGCGGCGCGGCGGCGACCAGGCGGTCGTCCTCGTACAGGCCCAGATGGTGCGCCTGCCAGCCCCAGTCGTCGCGGATGCAGCCGGTGCGTTCGAGCGCGGCGAGGAAGGCATGCGAGAGGAACGGATTGCCGTCGGTGCGCAGCGCGTCCCACGCCGCCGCGGGCACCTCGTCGATGCGCGGATGAAAGCGGGCTTCGAGCACGCCGTGCCGCTCGGCGGCCATCGACGGGCGATGGCCGCGCGTCATTCAATGCACCGCCGGCAGGCGGGCCGCGATGCGTTCGACGAAGGCATCGGGCCGGCCGTAGTCCTGGTGGTGCGGCAGGACGTGGCGCTGGCCCTGGACTTCCAGCACCAGGGTGGGGAAGCCCTGGCCGCCCACCTCGCCGAGCAGGCGGCGGCTGGCCTGGATATGCTCGATCAGCTCATTGCCGCTGGCCTTGGCGAAGGCATCGGCGAACTGCGCGGCGTCCAGGCCCAGTTCCTCGGCCAGTTCGGCCAGCACGTCGGCTTCCACCACGCGCAGACCGCGCTGGTAGTGCGCGTGCTGGATCGCCACGAGCATCGGATAGCCCGCCTCCGGATGCAGCGTTTCGGCCGCCAGCACCGCCGCGATCGGCGGCAGCGAATACAGCACGGTGCTGGCCTCGGCCAGCAGTCCTTCCGTATAGGCCTCGCCGAACGGCTGGCCGCTGATCTCCTCGATGCGCTCGTCGGCGCGCACGATGTGCTCGGCCATCGCCGGCGTCAGCTCCTGCGGCTCGGCGAACAGCGCGCCGCCGTGCAGGCGCAGGGCCAGGCGGTTGCCGAGCATGGCGACCGCGGCGCTGACCAGCGGCTGGGCGCCGTAGCACCAGCCGCACAGCGGATCATGGATGTAATGCAGGGTGGCGTGCGGCGCGTTCATCAGACCACCGGGGTCTGCTGGTCCAGCCAGCGCTCGGCGTCCAGCGCGGCCATGCAGCCGAAGCCTGCGGAGGTGATGGCCTGGCGGTAGACGTGGTCGGCCACGTCGCCGGCGGCGAACACGCCCGGCACCGAGGTCATGGTGGCCATGCCTTCCTGGCCGCTGTGGATCTTGATGTAGCCGTCGTGCATGTCCAGCTGGCCTTCGAAGATGCCGGTGTTCGGCGTATGGCCGATGGCGACGAAGAAGCCGGTGGCCTGGATGTCGCGGGTGGCGCCGCTGTTGACGTCCTTCACGCGCACGCCGGTGACGCCGCTGTTATCGCCCAGCACTTCGGCCACGGTGTGGTTCCACACCAGCTCGATCTTGCCGGCCGCTGCCTTCTCGAACAGCTTGTCTTGCATGATCTTCTCGGCCCGCAGCTTGTCGCGGCGATGGACCAGGGTGACCTTGCTGCACAGGTTGGACAGGTACAGCGCTTCTTCCACGGCGGTGTTGCCGCCGCCGACCACCACCACTTCCTGGCCGCGGAAGAAGAAGCCGTCGCAGGTGGCGCAGGCGGACACGCCCTTGCCCTTGAAGTGCTGCTCGCTCTCGATCCCCAGGTACTTGGCGGTGGCGCCGGTGGCGATCACCAGAGCGTCGGCGGTGTATTCGCCGGAATCGCCCTTCAGGCGGAACGGGCGCTGGCCCAAGTCGGCGCTGTGGATGTGGTCGAACACCATCTCGGTCTCGAAGTGCTCGGCATGCTCGGCCAGGCGCTGCATCAGCTCCGGACCCTGCACCGCCTTGTCGCCCGGCCAGTTCTCCACGTCCGTGGTGGTCATCAGCTGTCCACCCTGCTGCAGACCGGTCACAAGGGTGGGCTTCAGGTTGGCGCGGGCAGCGTACACGGCCGCGGTGTAGCCGGCGGGGCCGGAACCGAGGATCAGCAGGCGGCTGTGCTTGGGGGTGCTCATGGTTATAATCCTTGGGTGTTATCAGCAGCTTGGAATTGCTATTCGTTCCGGCCTTTACGGCGGTTTCCTCACACCGGTTCAAGGCTCCGGCGCCAGGTTGGAGCCCGACAGAATGGGGAAGACGGGTGCGCGATTCAAGGCAGCTGAGCCGGCAACCGGCGGTTGACGGGCCCCTGGGCCCGGCCCGCCGGGAACGGACCGCGGGGGGCGGTAACGAGGTATCTGGAGTCCTGGCCTTTGCCCAGGCGACGCAGCAGAAGCGGGTCTCTTAAGACCGGCACGCGAGGAATACGGTGGCGCGTAGCGCGAACGTCAAGAAAGACAAGAACAAGGAACCCAGCGGCCTCAGCGAGGAGCTGAAGCGCCGCCTGCGCGAGGCCGGCGCATTGCTGCTGCTGCCGCTGGCTCTGTACCTGCTGGTCTGCCTGTTCAGCTACAACGACCAGGATCCCAGCTGGGGCCATGCCAGCACGGTGGAGCATGCGCGCAACTTCGGCGGCGCGGTCGGGGCCAATATCGCCAACCTGCTGCGCTACATCTTCGGGCTGGTCGCCTACTGCTTTCCGCTGCTGCTGCTCGGATTGGGCGTGCAGGTGCTGCGCCACCGCGGCGTGCGCACGGTGCATCCGTGGGAGCCGTCGCTGCGGCTGATCGGCTCGGTGTTCTTCTTCATCACCGCGCCGGCCCTGCTGTACCTGAAGTTCAGCGACGAGCCGGTGCTGCCCCAGGGCGTGGGTGGCATCATCGGCATGTGGGTGGGCCGCGGCCTGCTGCAGGCGTTCGGCGGCACCGGCGCGCCGCTGCTGCTGCTGGCGATCTTCCTGATCGCGGTGACCCTGGCCACCGGGCTGTCCTGGTTCAAGCTGATGGACCTGACCGGGCAGGGCATGCTGAAGATCGCCGGCTGGTTCGGCGGCAAACTGAAGGAGGCCCCCGAAGTGCTGGCCGCGCGCCAGGCGCGCGCCGAGCGCGAGGTGGTCAAGAAAGTCGAGGCGGTCAAGCAGGCCAAGCGCGAGCCGGTGCGCATCGAAGCCCCGCCGCCGCCGCCGCCGAAGAGCGAGCGCGCCCGCGTCGAGACGCAGATCCCGCTGTTCACCGGCGCCTCTTCCGCCGGCGAGCTGCCGCCGCTGTCGCTGCTGGACGAGGCGCCGCCGCAGGGGCCGGGCTACTCCGAGGAAACCCTCGAGGTGCTGTCGCGCCAGGTCGAGCTGAAGCTGAAGGACTTCCGCATCGAGGCCAAGGTGGTCGGTGTCTATCCGGGCCCGGTGATCACCCGCTTCGAGCTGGAGCCCGCCGCCGGCGTGCGCGGCTCGCAGGTGTCGAGCCTGGACAAGGACATCGCGCGCGGCCTCTCGGTGGTGAGCGTGCGCGTGGTCGACGTGATCCCGGGCAAGAACGTGATCGGCCTGGAAATCCCCAACGCCAAGAAGCAGGTCGTGTACCTGTCGGAGATCCTGCGCTCCGAGAAGTACGACCTGACCAAGTCGCCGCTGGCGCTGGCCCTGGGCAAGGACATCGCCGGCCGCCCGGTGGTGGCCGACCTGGCCAAGATGCCGCACCTGCTGGTGGCCGGCACCACCGGCTCGGGCAAGTCGGTGGCGGTGAACGCCATGGTGCTGAGCCTCTTGTACAAGGCCAGCGCCAAGGACGTGCGCATGATCATGATCGACCCGAAGATGCTGGAGCTCTCGGTCTACGAGGGCATCCCGCACCTGCTGGCGCCGGTGGTCACCGACATGAAGGAAGCCGCCAACGCGCTGCGCTGGTGCGTGGCCGAGATGGAGCGCCGCTACAAGCTGATGGCCGCCGTGGGCGTGCGCAACCTGGCCGGGTTCAACAAGAAGGTGAAGGACGCCGAGAACGCCGGCCAGCCGCTGCTGGACCCGCTGTTCCGCCCCAATCCCGAGATGCCGAACCTGGCGGCCGAGCCGCTGGAGCCGCTGCCGTACATCGTGATCATCATCGACGAGTTCGCCGACATGATGATGATCGTCGGCAAGAAGGTCGAAGAGCTGATCGCCCGCCTGGCGCAGAAGGCGCGCGCCGCCGGCGTGCACCTGGTGCTGGCCACGCAGCGCCCGTCGGTGGACGTGATCACCGGCCTGATCAAGGCCAATATTCCCACCCGCATCGCCTTCCAGGTATCGAGCAAGATCGACTCGCGCACCATCCTCGACCAGTCCGGCGCCGAGGCGCTGCTGGGCCATGGCGACATGCTGCACCTGCCGCCCGGCACCGCCACGCCCGAGCGCGTGCACGGCGCCTTCGTCGACGATCACGAGGTGCACAACGTGGTGGCCTGGCTCAAGTCGCAGGGTTCGCCGCAGTACATCGAGGGCGTGCTGGAAGAAGTGCAGGCCACCTCCGACGGCAAGTTCATCAATGACTCCGGCCTGCCGCAGGAAGGCGAGGAGGGCGGCGACGCCGACGCGCAGCTGTACGACAAGGCGGTGCGCATCGTCACCGAGACGCGGCGCGCCTCCATCTCCGGCGTGCAGCGCCACCTGCGCATCGGCTACAACCGCGCCGCGCGATTGATCGAGCAGATGGAGCAGGACGGCGTGGTCAGCGCGCCCCAGCACAACGGCAACCGCGAAGTGCTGGCGCCGCCGCCGCCGAAGTAACCATTAAGCGATGACGGCGCAGACTCCGCCGCCATCCGCGACACGCAAAACAGGGAACCCCATGAACCGCTTGCTCACCTTCTGTGCCGCACTGGCCCTTACGGCCGCCGGCGCCGTCCACGCCGCCGCCGGCCCAGCGCGCGCGCGCCTGGACAGCTTCGCCACCGGCCTGCACGCGCTGACCGGCCAGTTCACCCAGACCCTCACCGACGCCAACGGCAGCAAGGGCAAGACCAGCGCCGGCACGCTGTCGCTGGAGGCGCCGCGCCAGTTCCGCTGGGAGACGCTGACGCCGTACAAGCAGACCATCGTCGCCGACGGCAGCCGCGTGTGGCTGTACGACCCGGACCTGGAGCAGGTCACCGTGCGCGTGCAGAGCACCGAGGAAGCGCACAGTCCGCTGACCGTGCTCACCGATCTCAAACAGATGGACCGCGACTTCAAGGTGACCGAGCAGGGCGAGCACGACGGCCTGGCCTGGCTGCGCCTGACCTCCACCGCCAAGGATCCGCAGTTCGACTACGCCGATCTGGGCTTCGACGCCAACGGCCTGGCGCGCATGACCTTCCGCGACCAGCTCGGCGCGGTGACCGAGATCCGCTTTGCCAACTGGCAGCGCAATCCCACGATTGCGCCGGCGACGTTCAACTTCGTGCCACCGAAGGGCGCCGACGTGATCGGCGACGCGCCGGTGATCCAGACCCAGCCGCTGAAGGACTGATCCTTCCCCATGCTGCGCCAGCTGCCGCGCTGGGCCTGGATCGGCGGAGGCCTGCTGGCCTTCATTGCCGGGATGATCAATGCGGTGGGCTTCATGGGTTTCCGCCACCAGGCGATCACCCATCTCACCGGCACCGCCACGCTGATGGGCGTGGCGGCGGCGGAAGGCAACCGCGGCGAGCTGCTGCATTGGGCCTTGGCGATCCTGGCATTTCTCGGCGGAGCGGTGCTCAGCGGTTTCATCGTGCAGCAGCACACCTTGAAGCTAGGGCGGCGCTACGGCGTGGCGCTGATGGTGGAATCGGCCTTGCTGTTCGCGGCGGTGCCGTTGATCCATGCGGGCAGCGACGCCGGCCTGTACCTGGCTTCGATCGCCTGCGGCCTGCAGAACGCCATGGCCAGCACGTACAGCGGCGCGACGTTCCGCACCACGCACCTGTCCGGCATCTTCACCGACCTCGGCATCTACCTCGGCCAGCGCCTGCGCGGATTGGAAGTGGATCATCTGCGCATCCAGGTGTGCGTGCTGGTGGCGGGGAGTTTCATCGCGGGCAGCGCGGTTGGCGCGTTGGCATTCGGTGTGATGGCGGAGCGCACCTTGCTGGTGCCGGCGGTGATGACGGGGGCGATCGGGTTGGTCTATGCGATCTACCGCCATCGCCACCTGGCCGATTAAGACGCGGCATCCCCCATTTGCCGTCATCCCGGCGCAGGCCGGGATCCAGTAGCGATAGTGGTGAGGCATGCGGTCACCATCAAAAGCTTGTCCATCCCCTCGCGACGATCGGGCTTATCGCCACTGGATCCCGGCCTGCGCCGGGATGACGATGTGGTGAAGTCGCCTGTCGGGCCCATGCTGCGTCCGTCCTGAGGCCATCCCCGCGCTATCATTCCCCGCATGCCTTCCCGCGGTTCCTCCCCCGACCTCTTCCCCGAATCCGACGAGCTCAAGCCGCTGGCCGAGCGCATGCGGCCGCGCAGCCTGGACGAGATCGTCGGCCAGCAGCGCGTGCTCGCGCCCGGCAAGGCGCTGCGCCGCGCACTGGAAGCAGGCCGCGTGCACTCGATGGTGCTGTGGGGCCCGCCCGGTTGCGGCAAGACCACGCTGGCCTTGCTGGTGGCGCGCTATGCCGATGCGGATTTCCGCGCCATTTCCGCCGTGCTGTCGGGCCTGCCGGAAGTGCGCAAGGCCCTGGCGGAAGCCGAGGCCAACTTCGCGCAGGGCCGCCGCACCGTGCTGTTCGTCGACGAGGTGCACCGCTTCAACAAGGCGCAGCAGGATGCCTTCCTGCCGCATATCGAGCGCGGCGTGATCATCTTCGTCGGCGCCACTACCGAGAACCCATCGTTCGAACTCAACTCCGCCTTGCTGTCGCGCTGCCGCGTGCACGTGCTGGAAGCGGTGTCGGCGGACGACATCGTCGGCGCCTTGAAACGCGCGCTGGAAGACGCCGAGCGCGGACTGGGCGGGCAGGGGCTCACCGTCAGCGATGCCTCGCTGCAGCTGATCGCCCGCGCCGCCGACGGCGACGTGCGCCGCGCACTCACGCTGCTGGAAATCGCCGCGGAGCTGGCCGAGGACGGCCATATCGACCAGGCCACGCTGGAGCAGGTGCTGGCCGACCGCACGCGCCGCTTCGACAAGGGCGGCGAGCAGTTCTACGACCAGATCTCGGCGCTGCACAAATCCGTGCGCTCCTCCGATCCGGACGCCGCGCTGTACTGGATGTGCCGCATGCTCGACGGCGGCGTGGACCCGCTCTACCTGGCCCGCCGCATGACCCGCATGGCGGTGGAAGACGTGGGCCTGGCCGAGCCGCGCGCCTGGCGCATGGCGCTGGACGCGTGGGATACCTATGAGCGCCTGGGCAGTCCCGAAGGCGAGCTCGGTCTGGCACAACTGGCGATCTGGCTGGCCATGGCGCCGAAGAGCAATGCCGCCTACATGGCCTACAACCAGGCCCGCGCGGTGATCCGCGAGACCGGCACGCTGGACGTGCCGATGCACCTGCGCAATGCGCCGACCAGGTTGCTCAAGGGCCTGGGCTACGGGCAGGGCTACCAGTACGACCACGACGCCGAGGGCGGCATCGCGCTGGACCAGCAATGCCTGCCGGACGCGCTCGACGGCACGGTGTTCTATGAGCCGGTCGAGCGCGGCCTGGAATTGAAGCTGCGCGAAAAACTGCTGAGCCTGCGCGAGGCGCGGCGGCAGGCGCGCGGCAAGTAGGCGGTTTTCCTTCCCATCCTTCGTGGGACGTTTCCATTTCGCCGTGTTCGAGGCCACCGCATGTCGATCGTCTGGTACTTCGATTTCGTCTCGCCGTTCGCCTGGTTGCAGTGGCCGCGCGTCAAGGAGCTGATGCGCACGCATGAGGTGATCTTGCGTCCGATCCTGTTTGCCGGCGTGCTCGATCGCGTCGGCCAGAAGGGGCCGGCGGAGATTCCGGCCAAGCGCGAGTTCATCTATCGCCACGTGCTGTGGCGGGCGCGCGAAACGGGGCAGCCGCTGCGCTTTCCGCCGAAGCACCCGTTCAATCCGCTGGCTTCGCTGCGCCTGTGCATCGCCGCCGGCAGCGGTGCGCGCGCGACCGAGGCGATCTTCGAGTGGATCTGGGGACAGGGGCAGGTGGCGGACAGTGCCGAGGCCCTGGCGCCGGTCGCCGCGCAACTTGGCATCGACGATGCGGCCGCGGCCATCGCCGATCCCGCGGTGAAGGCGCAGCTCAAGGCCAACTTCGAGGCGGCCATCGCCGACGCCATCTTCGGCGTGCCCACGCTGGCCATCGACGGCCGCCTGTTCTGGGGCAGCGACGCGCACGACTTCGCCCTGGCCTACCTGCGCGATCCGGCCATCTGGGACGAGCCGGAAATGCACCGCGTCGCCACCTTGCCGATCGGCGCCTCGCGCCTGTAGTTCTTCCTGCTGCGCGCGCCCTTGCAGGGCTTCGGCGCCCCGGCATAGATTCCGGCCACCGCAGCGTCTGCAACCGGGGGAGAACGGATATGCGCGTACTGGTGGCTGCCTTGATCGGCGGCATCGTGATGTTCGTCTGGGGCGCCGTGGCACATATGGCGCTGGGGCTGGGCGAGACCGGCATACGACAGCCGGTTGCCGAAGACGTGGTGCTGGGCAGCCTGCACCAGGGCCTGGGGCCGCAGGGCGGCGTCTACATCCTGCCTGCGTTCGATCCGAAGAAAATGTCGGACCAGGCGGCGATCCACGCCTATTCCGACAAGGCCAAGTCCTCGCCGTATGCCTGGATCGTCTACATGCCGCAGGGCGACGACCTGATGCAGATGGGTCCGCAGCTGGGCCGGCAGTGGGCCTCGGACACCTTGTCCGCGCTGGCCCTGGCCTTCGTGATGGGCCTGGCCGCGTTCGGCTTCCGCAAGCGGCTCGGTATCGCAGTGGCGGCGGCGCTGTTCGCCTGGCTCAGCGCGATGGTGCCGTACTGGAACTGGTACCGCTTCCCGCTGGACTTCACCCTGGCCGCATTGGTCGAGCAACTGGTCGGCTGGCTGCTGGCCGGCGCCGCCATGGCCTGGTGGCTGGGACGCGCGGAGCGGCGCGGGGCCTGAGCGGGTCCGTATCGCAGGCGGCGGCGGGCGATGCGCCGCCGCCTGTCGCATTGCGGCCATCAGGGCCCGGCCGCCATAATCCGGTGTTCCCAAGCCATCATCCGGACCCATCATGCTGGACCCCGCCCTGTTGCGTTCGCGCCTGGCCGATACCGCCGCGCGCCTCAAGGAAACCCGCGGCTACGAACTCGACGTCGCCGCCGTGGAAGCGCTGGAGAGCGAACGCAAGCGGCTGTCCACCGAGACGCAGGAACTGCAGAACCTGCGCAACACCCGCTCCAAGGCGATCGGCCAGGCCAAGGCCAAGGGCGAGGATGTCGCCGCGCTGATGGCCGAGGTGGCCGGCCTGGGCGACAAGCTCAAGGCCAACGAGCATGCGCTGGACGCGGTGCAAGCAAAGATCGCGCAGATCGCGCTGGGCATTCCCAATATTCCGCATGAATCCGTGCCGCACGGCAAGGACGAGGCCGACAACGCCGAGCAACTGCGCTGGGGCACGCCGCACGCTTTCGATTTCGCGGTGAAGGATCATGTCGACCTCGGCGCCCGCCATGGCTGGCTGGATGCCGATGCAGGCGCGAAGCTTTCCGGTGCGCGTTTCACCGTGCTGCGCGGTCAGCTGGCGCAGCTGCATCGCGCGCTGGCGCAGTACATGCTCAACCTGCATACCGCCGAGCACGGCTACCTGGAATGCAGCGTGCCGCTGATCGTCAACACCGAGACGATGCAGGGCACCGGCCAGTTGCCGAAGTTCGAGGAAGATCTGTTCTCGACCCAGGTGGGCGACAGCAAGCGTTACCTGATTCCGACCGCGGAAGTGGCGCTGACCAACCTCGTCGCCGACACCATCGTCGAAGCCGACGCGCTGCCGCTGCGCCTCGCCGCGCATTCGATGTGCTTCCGCGCCGAGGCCGGCAGCTACGGCCGCGATACGCGCGGCATGATCCGCCAGCACCAGTTCGAGAAGGTGGAGATGGTGCAGATCGCTTCGCCCGAGCAGTCGCAGGCGCAGCTTGAGGAAATGGTCGGCCACGCGGAGAAGGTGCTGCAGCAGCTGGGTCTGCCGTATCGCAAGGTGCTGCTGTGCACCGGCGACATGGGGTTCGCGGCGCAGAAGACCTACGACCTGGAAGTGTGGCTGCCGAGCCAGAACACGTATCGCGAGATTTCCTCGTGTTCGAACTGCGGGGATTTCCAGGCGCGGCGGATGCAGGCGAGGTGGCGGAATCCTGCCACCGGCAAGCCGGAGTTGCTGCATACCTTGAATGGGTCCGGCCTGGCGGTGGGGCGCACCTTGGTGGCGGTGATGGAGAACTATCAGAACGCGGATGGTTCGATCACGGTGCCGGAGGTGTTGCGGTCCTATATGCACGGGTTGGAGAAAATCGCCTGAGCCTTTGATGAACAAGCCCGGCCTTCGCCGGGCTTGTTCTTTTCGGGCCGGAGATGGGGGTGCCGGAATACAGACGGGTCGTCTGCTGTGGCGGATGACCGACCGGGCCGTCCGTTCGGGATGGCTCATGCATGGTCATTTGAACGGCGAAGACGACATGATCAAGACGTGGATGCGAATCGGTGGCCTGATTTTCCCTCTCCTGGCCTGCGGATCGGCGCTCGGCGCGGAAGCCCAGCCAGCGTCCATATCGGCAGCCAGCCTGCCCGGGCGCTACATCGAGTCGCTCAAACTGCATGAAGCGAAGCGATACGCCGACGCAGCGGCGATCCTTGAGCCGTTCTATGCGGCCGGCCCCGAGGGCATGGATTGGCACTGGAACGCCGCGATGTACCAGCTCGCCCGCGACGAAGCGCTTGCCGGCCGCAAGGAAAAAGCGATGGACGTACTCCTGGCCGCGCAAGCCAGGGGCGGCAGCGTGCCGGCGGAGCAGTTGGCGGCGGATGCCGATCTTGCCTCGCTTCATGGCGACCCGCGCTTCGCCCGACTCGTGGAAGCGACGCGCAGCCAGGAGCGCCTGTGGGCGCGCGAGCCCGGCCAGAACCTGCCTTTCGCGCCGAATCTGAGTGATGACGCCAAGATCGCAGGGCTGTCCGTGCTGTGGTCGGAGGCCCGCTTCAACTTTGCTTTCTTCGACCGGCAACCGGAGCTGGACTGGAACCAGGCCTATCTGGACTTCCTGCCCAAAGTGCGCGCAACCGCCTCGACCGAGGACTACTACCGCCTGCTGATGCGGTTCGCGGCACTGCTGAAGGACGGGCACACCAATGTCTATCCTCCCGAATCCATGCGCGACGCTTTTTATGGTCGCCCTGGGTTGCGCACGCAACTGGTGGAGCATGCCGTCGTGGTGACGCGGATCGACGATCCTGCGTTGCCCGGGCAGCGTTGGCGAGTGGGCGATGTGCTTCTGAAGATCGACGGGGAAGACATCGGCCGTTATGCAGAGCGCGAAATCGCGCCTTACCAGAGTGCTTCGACACCGCAGGATCTGCAGGTGCGCACCTACGACTATGCGCTGCTCAGCGGGCATGCCGGCAGCCGTTTGCGCGTCACCGTGAGGAATGCCGAAGGCAGGCAAGAAGAGCGCGAGCTGATGCGGCTGACCTTGGCGGAACGGTCGAAATTCAGAACCAACGGGGCTTCGTTCAAGCTGAGGCCGGATGGAGTTGCCGTCCTCACGATCGATGAGTTCGAGGACACGGAGGGCACCAAGGCGTTGCTTGCCAACTTACCGCTCGTCAATGCTTCCAAAGGGCTGGTCATCGATCTTCGCGACAACGGTGGCGGCAGCACGCCGGTGGATCTGCTGCAGGTGCTGACGCGGGATAGGATTCGCGGCGCCATGACCCGAACGAGAAGCTACGTCGCGGCAGATCGCGCGCGCGGTGTATTGCCAGGGTGGACTGACGTTCCGCCGTTCGAGGTTCCGGCCGATCCCGGGCATAAGGTCGATGTGCCGATCGCGGTCTTGACCAGTGCGCGGACTTTTTCGGCGGCGGAAGATTTCGTTGCGGCGTTCGATGCGATGCATCGTGGCATCACGGTGGGGGAGACGACGGCGGGGAGCACCGGGCAGCCGTTGTTCTTCCCGTTGCCTGGCGGTGGCAGTGGGCGTGTCTGCACCAGGAACGATCGTGGTCCGGATGGGATGGTTTTCGAGGGGGTGGGGCTTCGTCCTGACATCGCTGTCTTGCCCACGGTTGAGGACATTCAGCGGGGTGTGGATGCTGCGGTGGAGCGGGCTGCGGGGGCGTTGTTGGTGAGGAGGTGAGGGGGCGCGCGGGGGCTCTGGTATGGAGCTTCGATGGAGGGTGCGCTTCGCCTTGAAGGGTGGGATTGTGAGGCCCATCCATGGGCCTCACCCCTCCGCGCTGCGCGCTGCGGGGCCAGCCTGCGGCTGTCCAAATTCGCTCCCGGCGAATTTGTCGAACCGGTGACTCGGCTGGCCGAGTCACCGGTTCTCTGCACCCACTCTCTCCGCCAGATACCAAAACGCCCCCGGTGGGGGCGTTTTGGTATCTGGCGGAGAGAGTGTCCGTTTAATGTGAGTCACTGTGATTGACGGTCGGTAACTCATATTCACAGTTACTCACTGAAATTACGCGTTTTTTCGTCATCATTCAGATGGAAGTGGCTCTACAGCTTGGGTTACCATCGCTGAGCGAAACACGGGATGGGACACGGGATATGAGAGCACTGAATAGGCTGTCGGCGTCGTTCGTCGACAAGGCGCGCCGAGGGAAAGCCGCACCAGGTCGATACCCGGATGGCGGTCTGCTGTACCTCAACGTCAGCGATACAGGGGCCGCGTCCTGGACCCTGAAATATGAGCGCGACAAGAAACGCCGCGAGGTTGGCCTGGGGCCACTGGCTGAGGTGGGCCTCACCGCCGCGCGTGACAAAGCGGCGGGTGTTCGCGCGGGGCTACGCAACGGCATCGCGCCACTGCCTGCCCGCGTACGACTACACACTGCCGCGCAGGGCTTGACGTTCGCGCAAGCCGCTGCCGCTCACATCAAGTCACGAGCGGCCGAGTTCAAGAACGCGAAGCATCTTGCACAGTGGACATCCACCCTGGAGCAATACGCGTTCCCCACGCTCGGCGGCGTCGACGTGAACGACATTGAGACGCCGCACATCCTGGCGGTGTTGAACCCGATCTGGACGAAGGTTCCAGAAACAGCCAGCCGCGTGCGTGGTCGCATCGAAAGCGTACTGGCGTATGCCACTGCTGCCGGTTACCGAAACGCCGACAAGCCGAACCCTGCGCGCTGGAAGGGCCATCTAGCCGCAATGCTGGCGAAGCCGTCCAAGGTGAAGCGCGTCGAGCATCATGCCGCGCTGCCTTACGCAGAGCTGCCCGCCTTTATGAAGAAACTGCGGGTTGAAGTCGGCATGGGTGCAGAGGCACTCCAGTTCGCCATCCTCACCGCGACGCGTACCGGCGAAGTGATCGGCGCCAGGTTCGGCGAAATCGATTTCCAAGCCAAAACGTGGACCATTCCGGCCGGACGCATGAAGGCGTCGAAAGAGCACCGCGTACCATTGTCTGATGCGGCTCTAGCGATCATCGAGAAGATGAGTGCTGCGGGGCGCAACGATGACGCGTACATATTCACCGGCATGCGTGCGGGTCAGCCGTTGTCGAACATGTCCCTCCTGGCGGTGCTGAAGCGCATGAAGCGCAGCGACCTCACTACGCACGGATTCCGCAGCACGTTCCGCGACTGGGCCGGCGAGACAACCGCGCATCCTCGCGAAGTGATCGAACATGCTCTTGCTCACCGCTTGAAGGATAAGGCCGAGGCTGCTTATCAGCGCGGTACCCTCATGGCGAAGCGGAAGGCGCTAATGGATGACTGGGCGCAATTTACTCAGCATTCACGCTAGGACATAACCAACTCTCACGCTGATTCATTGACACAAACGCTCATACACCTATCCACGTATGCGGTACTACTGAAGAAGCCCAAGCACGTCCACTCTGACGCCACACCGCATCCAGCGGCATACCAAGAGGCTTCAGAAAGTGGCTACGCAGCAGACTAAATTCATCAAGATGCCGGACGTGCTCGAACGCACCGGTATGTCACGTTCGACCCTGTATCGAGGTGTGGACGAAAACACATTCCCGCAGCCGGTAAAGGTTGGCCGTGCGGCGTTCTGGATCGAAGCCGAAGTTGAAAGCTGGCTCCAGGATCGCATCGCGGAATCGCGCGTGGAGGTGGCAAAATGACCTCCGGCTATCGCAATTCCGCTGGCGTCGATTTTGACGACTTATACGACCCCGATGTGGTGGGCGACGGCTATACGGCGACCTTCCTTCGGCGCTCGGATGGCACACCGTTGCGATACGCGTCGTCGAGCTACGGCACACCTGGAGATGCTGTCGGATTTCGCGACCAGGCCGGCGCCGATGTAGGGACGAAGTGGGCCAAGAAAGGCACGGCGAATTACTGGTCTGTTGCCAATATGACTGCGCATGGCTACGACCACTCGACCACTTCGGGCGTGGCCGTTCTTGGCAACGCGCAGTTCCGCATCGTGTTTCATGCCAACGGCACGTTGACTCAGGAGGTCGCTGGCGATGGGGCTTCCGGCCTGAGCTGGAACGTGGTGAACACGTCCACCTTTGCGCGTGGCGGTAATCCGGCGTCCGCTTACCAAGTTCGACTCTCATGGTCGATGACCGCGAACCACTACACCGGAACCGGCGCGGCGTCTGGATATATCAACCAGAGCAATGGTGCATCCGCGTTTACGCCAGTCACCAGCGATATCGGTCTGGATATCAGCAACGGCTCTGGTTACGTCTACAACGGCTCTTTCCCCGTCATCCATGGGTACGTGACGCTCACTGTCACCGTCGACCTGAAGGACCCAGCCGGGAAGGTAACCACGAAGACGTTCACCTGCGACATGGACCTGTACGGTTCGCCGCAGCCCAACAGCTAACCGACTGGTGGCGCGGAAATCCATTTCGCCCGCACCTGTCTTCGAAAACGCCGCCGCACATGGCGGCGTTTTTTTGCCTAGGGTCAATGCGAGTGAAGTTGCGTTAACGAGCGCGAGCGCTGGTTAGGACATCCAGCACGAGGAAATCCCGCAAGAGGAATCGCAGTCTATGCCCGTCCATTATCAAACCATCACAGACGAACGGACGGCTATAGACAGACATGCAAACCCTGAATCAAAAACGAATCATCCGCATCGAGGACGTCACCCTCAAGGTCGGCTTGCCGCGCTCGACGATCTACCAGGCCATTGCTGACGGCAAGTTTCCGGCGCAGATAAAGCTGCTGGGTGCGAAGGCGTCGGGCTGGCTGGAATCCGACATCGACGCGTGGATTGACGCTCGCGTGGCTGCGTCGCGCGGAGGTGTCGCATGAGCGCTAAGCAACTCCTGACGCCGGATGACTTCCGCACCTGGCAGGATGGCAACGAACAATTGATCCGGGACACGCTGGCGGCCAACCAGGCGGCCGTCGATGACGCCGTGATTCGTCAGCTTATGGACGGGTGCCGACGCGGTTTGAGCGTTGGCGTTGCCGGTGATGTCGTCCTTCGCCAATTCGCTTACGGAACGCGCAGTGGGGTGGTGTTCACGCCTGACGGTGTGAAAGACACGTTGCGGCATTGCGGCTGGAAGCCCGCAGGCGGCCACCACGAATGACGCTCAAGGAAGTACCGATCGAGGTGTTCCGTGATGCTCGGCTGGCGGCCGAGCAACGCGGCGGCGCGGCCACGGCATCTAAGCCGAAAACGGATTTCAAGCGCCTGCCGGCGCGTGCAGAGCTTCCGGAGGTGGCAGCGCCGCCAAAGACGAAGCCAAGTAGGAAGAAGCAAGAGCCGAAGCCGGTGAATGAATGCGCGCCACGCCCATCGACAGGAATAGAAGCCGTTGAAGCGATGCACCGACACGGCGTCGCGCTTGCCACCGATATGCGCGGCGAACCATATGCCAACCTGGACAACGCTATTGCCGTCATGCAGGGGCATCCGCGTTTCGCTGGCCGCATTTGGTACGATACTTTCCACCAGGATATCCTTACAACGTGGGATTGCCACGAGCCTCGCCAGTGGGTTGACTCTGATCGAGTGCGCGTCGCGGCTGTATTTCAGCGTGAATTCGGACTGGTGAGGTTTGGCGACGAACTGATGGAAAAGGCCGTCATCGCCGTCGCGCAAGAGAATCAGCGCGACGAACTGCGGGACTGGTTGCAATCGTTACGCTGGGATGGCACGCCCCGCCTGGATGGCTGGCTGCAACGCACCGTGGGTGCGCCGGCTGACGAGTATCACACCGCTATCGGCCGCAACTTCATCATTTCGATGGTTGCGCGCGGGCTCATGCCGGGCTGCAAGGTAGACACCATGCCCGTGTTCGAAGGCACGCAGGGCGCTGGTAAGTCGCGCCTTCTGGCGATCCTGGGTGGCAAATACTATGCAGAGCTAACTGAGAGCCTGGATACGAAAGACTTTTTCGTGGTGCTGCAAGGCAAGTGGCTGCTGGAAATCGCCGAGCTTGATGCGTTCCGCCGCACCGATGTTACGCGCATCAAGCAGGTGCTTTCGTCGCAGCAGGATCGATGCCGGCTACCCTACGCAAAACGCGCCACTGACCTTCCTCGCCGCGTTGTGTTTGCGGGCAGCACGAACGAAAACGAATATCTGCGCGATGCCACGGGTGCGCGCCGCTTCTGGCCGCTGACCGTGGCGAGCATCGATCACGAGTGGCTTCACATCAATCGCGAGCAGCTTTTCGCTGAAGCGGTTGACGCGTTCCACAACAGGGCTACCTGGTGGGAAATTCCGACCGAAGCCGCCAAGGCGCAGGCGGATGAACGGCGCGAGACGGATGCGTGGGAGCCGGTGATCGCTGAATGGTGCATCGGCCACCCTGGAGTGCTCGTTTCCGAGGTGCTTACTGGCATTGGCGTGGACATTTCGCGCCAGGACAAGACCGCTCAGATGCGTGTCGCGCACATCATGAAAGCCATCGGTTACCGGAAGGACCGGATATATCGTGGCGGAAAGCAGGTGCGTGGGTGGGTACGCGACTACGCTGATTGCGACGTCGAGGATTCACCGTTCTGACCGCCCATCAATCCGCCAGGTTGGCCGCCTTCGGGCGGCTTTTTTTGTGACGCAGGTGCAGACCACCAAGACCACCGGTTGGTTCAGGTTATCTATGCGGAAACCCGCATGGCTATTGGGTTTAGTCCACCAAGACCACCAAGACCACCTAGTTGGAGATATTTTGCAAATAATGAAGTAGCGCTAATACGCAGCGCACGGGGTGTTTTAGGAAACCGGTGGTCAGGGTGGGCTGGGTGGGCTAGGTGGTCTTGTTGTTGACGGCTAACGCTCAACCCAACTGGAGAGCCCATTAATGGGAATCATGCTCATGATCGACTGGGGCGGAGTAGCTGAACAGTTGGCCCCATGGGTTCTAAGGGGACTGGAAAATCCTTTTCTGTGATGGAATTCTCATGACTGGCCATGCCGGCCGGACAGGGGGAAGCATGAAGCTATTGAAAGCGATATTGCTGATTTTCATCGGCCTAATAGTTATCGGCGTAATCGTTGGCCCTCAGAAAGAAGATGCCGTCGCCCAGGATAAGCAGGCTTCTAGTCCCGGTACCGCTACTGGTGACAGTGAATCTCAGGCGAAGCCTGCGGCCATTTTCACCACGACTGCGGCTGAATTGGCGAGGGCGTATGAGGACAATACCGTGGCAGCAGATCAGCGATTTAAAGGGGCAAGGTATGAGGTGAGCGGCATTGTCGCTTCTATCGATACTGACTTTCTTGGACGCCCCTACGTCACTTTGCGCGGTGGGGTGAACGAGTTCATGGAGCCGCAGTTTTCATTCTCGAAACAGCAGGCGTCTGTGCTTGCAAAGCTACACAAGGGTAACAAGGTAACCATGGTTTGCACGGGGCGGGGTGACGTTGCCAAAACAGCGATGTCGGATGATTGTGTAATGCTCTAGCGGCGGCGTGCACCGTCCCCACGAACAACGGCCGCGCATTGCGGCCGTTGTCGTATTTAGCGAACCGAAATTTTGGGTCGAGGCACACGCGCGGCTTATCGGCCATATAACTCATCTCGGCGCTCTGCTGTAGAGGGCGAGCAGCGCTCCAGGTTGGAGCGTGCATGCACCCGATGCGCCATGCCACGGGAGGGCGACCATGCGACCGCCCGCAGGTCGATGCCCCCCGGCGGAATTCGCGGGTCCCATTCAGGCCGGTCACCCTCTGCGGCGGGGCACCACCGCGTGCAATCCAATGTGGGTGCCCTGAAAACGCCTTGTCCGCCGTCCCCGCCGGCTAGGTAGCCGCTCCGCTCAGCGGCCCTTGTAGAGCGTCCTACGCAGCGTTGCGGTGCTTCACGTCCGGGAAGCGGAAATCCCGCAAGAGGCGCGGTCCCTGACGGATGCGCAAACTCCCACGCATTCGGTAAAGAGCGCGGACATCCAGCACGAGGAAATCCGTTCGCGACTTACCGAGAATTTCCCAAAACGCCGCGCACTCCGCGCGAATCCACAGAGACCACTGAGCACATGACCAAGCCCCGTATCCCGCAACAGAACCCGCTCGCTGTCGTCGACGAACAGGCCCGCAACGCCTCGCCCTTCCAAGAGAAGTGGACGCCCGGCTTCGACGAACCACGCCTGATCCCCCAGAACGCCGCCGCGTCCACCACGTTCGACCTTGGTCGCAACCTGGTGGTCAACAGCGAGACGGCCTACCTGCTTGGCCTGGTCACCCCCGAGGTTGACCATGACCATACGTTCGATGTCCCGCACGTAAACGTTCCGGCGGCCGACACGGTGGAAATCGATCCCCTGGACGTGCTGCGCGCGAACAGCTCGGTCGCTCGCGCTGGCGCCCGCATTTTGGTCGCTCAGGTGGCACCCGCTGAAGTCCGTGAAGGTTTGCAGGTGATGTTCCGCCAGGATGCGTTGCTGCGCACCGTTGATCCGGCTCCGTTCGCCCTAGTGGCAGACGGTGCTGATGCGACGACTTCGCCGCACCCGACGCATGACGCGCTGTTCAACTGGATGAACTGCCCGTCCTATGCCTTCAGGACGAAAATCAGCCGCTCCGACCGCCGGTCCATCGGTGGTGACGGCCTACGCGCCGCGATCATGATTGCCGTGGTCAAAGGTCTGGGCGAGCTGGCCGATAACCTGGTGCTTAAGGCGATCCTGGCGGCGACTCCCGCTGCGTTTTCTCTCGGCGCTGCGTCGGCACGATTCTCCAGGTTCGACGAGTTGCGCGCCCTGGTTGGCACCGCCGGCACTGGCGCCGTAGTCGGCCAGGACGGCGTTCTGCGGGCGAATGGCATCATGGCGGAGCTGACCGCAGCAGCAACCCAGACGGTAATCGGCCGCTTCATGCGCACCGCCGTCGCGATCCGCCCAGAGCTGGCCGTGCACGCGCACCGCATCAACAACAACGGTGACACCGAGCTGACCATTTTCGTAAATGCGCAGGCGGTCGTTTCCAATACCAGCGACTTTTGGGTGGCGGCATGAGTGCGCCACGCGAGCGTGTGAGCCTGACGCTTCCGCCCGAGATGGTGCGGCGCTTGGAGCTGTCCCGCCGAGAGCTTTCGAAGCTCACGGGGTGCGAGTTAAGCACTAGCCAGATTGTGGAATCGTTACTGCAACGCGATCTCCCGGCCTTGAATGCGCTCCAGCAGGTTGCCGAGTGAGCCGCCGTAAAATCTATATCGCGTTGCCCGACCGTCTGCTAGCTGTCATCGAACGCGAACGGGCCGCCGCTGAACAGCGCGACGGCACTCCGGTAACCCGAGATGACGTTGTTGAGGCGTTGTTGACCATCGCGATTGAGTTCGCAGGTGATGGCGAATGAGCGACAACCTCATGACATCCGACGAGATCGGTCATGTTCTCGGCATCAGTGGTCGCCACGTGCGCCGCTATGCCGAGGAAGGGATGCTGCCGACGATCAAGCCCGGCCGGCACGACGTCACCTGGATGGCGAACTTGCGTGCTGGCGAGGCAGTTGCGCGCAAGCTCAACCTGGATAAGGTCGACTGCAACACCCTGGTAGCGCTAGGCCGCGATAAGGATCAAAGCAGGGAAGATGCCACGTTGTTCATCGCTATGTTCGAACGCAACGGCAAAACCCGCGATGCTGCGTTGATGGCGCTTGGCTACGCGAGAGGGCTGAAGAAATGATGCGGAAATTGTTTTCACGCAAACCCGTTGCTGAGTCTACGACCGCATCGATGCTGCCCGCAGAAGTGAGTGCGGCAATCGAGACTAGCCACATCATCATCCGTTCGGATGCAGAAAAAGTGCTAGTGGCCGTGATGGGGTTTAACCCGTTCACATACAGCCTGGAGAATGCCGCCGCCTTTTTTCAAGGCGCATTTTCCGGCTTGAATACCGACCAAGTGGCGCGCGCCGTTCGGTTTCTCGCTGCGCACGTGGCGAAGCGCGTCGCGATGCATGCTCAGCAGAATGAGCGCGCCGAAAGTGGCTCTCGCTGGCGCGACTGGCGTCCGCTGCGTATCGACAGCTAAAGATTTTCCAACCCGGCGTGCGGGGATGTAGCGCGACGCCATGACCCAAGGCGGGTAATGAAGGTCCGGCGATGCTCCCGCTGTAAATAGGGGCGCTTTCACCCAGACGCGAACACGAGCCTATGAACGTCATTCGAAAGCTGTTTTCCATTCGCTCCGCCACACCGCCGGTCAATGCCGACAGCAAGAAGCGCAGGAAACTTGCGAAACGCCGCAAAGCACCTCGCGGCTCGTTCCGCATCGACGCGAACGGCCCCATCCTGGAGCAGGCACGAGAGCGCTGTCAGTGACCGAGAAGCGCGTCGTTCACGTCGAACGCTGGATTCCACGCAACGACGGAGAGTTGTGGGCCGGATGCGTTGACATGCTGCTGCCGCGAGTCGGCCTGGAGAATCGTGACCGCGACCTAGTGGAGCGCCAGCGACACGCGCGGTTGCTGGCGATTGCTGCATTGTGCGCGGCCGGCGAGGATGCGCTGGCCGACTCCCTGGCGCGCTTTCCGCAGTAAAGAAAAAGGCGCCCTAAGGCGCCTTCTCCCCTGGTTAACCAGCCAGCACGCGAAGCAGCAAAAGCAGCACGCCTTGACCAATCTCCAGCCGAAACCGGCGGGGGTTGGCCTGACTGTCTGACCAGCTGGCTTCAAAACACAAAAGGCTCATAAGAGTCTCCTATGTCTTTGCCACTGTGACCCATGAAGGGTGTGCCAGTGGCATGAGGCCAGGCGACGGCAGTTTTCCGTTTGAGGGAGGACGCGCGCCGTCACCGCACACCTTGGGCGCAATGCTAACGCCATTGAAGCCAGGCAATCAATCTACGGTATGGGGGCAGGCTGCCATGTTGGACGTCGATGCGTCGTTTGCGGTGCCCGGAGCGGGGATCGAACCCGCATACCCTTGCCAGCGACCGCCGCGCTCAATCCGCAGGTTCGGTCACGAATGCCAAGAGGTCACTTCCAATACGCGAAATGACCATGCGCTGAAAATTGCTGGATGCTAGACGGGCTCCAGCGCGATAGTCGCTAGTAAGTAAGCCGCGCGAGCTAAGGTCCCTGAGAACTAACGCGAGGTAATCGCGGTCAGCCCCGCGCGGGGCCATCATTTCAGCGAGCCGTTCCACCACCTTGTCATCTGGTATGTCGACCATTCCAGCGTCAACGCCGAACCGCTTGTCGCGGTAAATCTTCAGAACAGCAAAGTGCGATGCCTCCAGTTCATCGACCAGTCGCACGAAAAGACGTTTCATTTCAGCGGGCGCATCGACAATCGCAGAATTGGTGACGCACGCTAAGAGGGAATCCCTCTTTTCACTAGATGCCGAGCGCCTACCTGATTCAATGGCGGCAACTACGACGTCCTGGAAGCCCTCGTTATTTGCAAGGCTCGATGCGGCGATTCCTCGTTGCTCCAGAGCATTGATGCGATCAGCAACTTGCTCTAGAAATTCTTGAAGGCGGCGCTGCGCAGGGCTAACGATGGCGAGTTGCATAACCTCGGACAAAAGCGGGCCAACAAGGGGCACCGATCCAAGCCCAGCCTTGACAATCAGTGAGTGCGCCACATCACTGCCAGACGGGCGCGAATCGGGGGGAGTCAACTGGCCATCTTTGCTCACTTCATGATCCTTGAAGGAATGCCAGGCTTGTGAACGGTAGTCACTGGAGCGCCAGGGAAACGGCACCTAGCCTCGGACTAATCAACATGGGATGTAACACGGGATAAAAATGTGCAAAGCGATTAATGTCCTTATTAATCAATGGCATGCACGCAATAATGGCGGAGAGAGTGGGATTCGAACCCACGGAAGGTTTGACCCTTCGCCGGTTTTCAAGACCGGTGCCTTAAACCGCTCGGCCATCTCTCCGTAAGCGTGTTGGCTGTCCAGGACAGCGAAAGCCGCGTCATCCTAGCAGAATTGGCGCCGGCCCTCGCTTTGGGCGATAAGCGTCGTTCCTCCGCAGGCTTCCCGCCCCATGACCGCCATCGTCTGGTTCCGCCGCGACCTCCGCCTGGCCGACAACCCCGCTCTCGCCGCCGCCTGCGCGGAGCACGAGCGCATCCTGCCGGTCTACGTGCATGCGCCGGACGAGGAAGATGCGTGGGCACCGGGCGCGGCCAGTCGCTGGTGGCTGCATCATTCGCTCGCTGCGTTGTCCGCGGCATTGAGGCGCGAGGGTGGGCATCTGCATATTCGCGCCGGCGATACGCTGGCCAGCCTTGTCGCGATGTGCCGTGCCGCCGGTGCCACCGCCGTGTACTGGAACCGTCGCTACGAGCCTGCGGCCATCGAGCGCGACAAGCACATCAAGGCGGCGTTGCGCGAACAAGGTATCGAAGCGAAAAGCTTCAACGCGGCGTTGTGGGTGGAACCCTGGCAAGTTGCCACGCAGCAGGATGGCCCCTACCGCGTCTTCACTCCGTTCTGGCGTGCCATAAGGCCGCGACTGTCGCCGGAGGAACTGCTGCCGGTTCCCCCGTTGCGTTTCGCCACTGCCAAAGATGGCGAATCATCGGCATCCCTGGAACTGCTCCCGCGCATCCGCTGGGACCAGGGCATGCACGAGACCTGGACGCCGGGCGAGCAGGGCGCTCTCGAAGCTTTGGAAGTGTTCGCCGACGACGCACTCGGCGGCTACGCCCGCCTGCGCGACCTGCCGGCCCGCCACGGCACCTCGCGCCTGTCGCCGCACCTGCATTACGGCGAGATCTCGCCACGCCAGGTCCACCACATTCTCCATCGCGGCACGCAACGGCGCGCCGCGATGCATCGCCCGGACCTGGAGCCTTTCCTGCGCGAACTGGGCTGGCGCGAATTCGCCCACCACCTGTTGTTTCATTTCCCCGAAACGCCCACCGAGAATTTCAACCAGGGATTCGCCAGCTTCCGTTGGGCCGAACCCGACCAAGCACTGCTCGACCGTTGGCGCCACGGCCGTACCGGCATCCCGCTGGTCGACGCCGGCATGCGCGAGCTGTGGCACACCGGCTGGATGCACAACCGGGTGCGCATGGTGGTGGCGAGCTTTCTCACCAAGAATCTCCGCCAGCATTGGCGCGAGGGTGCGAAGTGGTTCTGGGACACGCTGGTGGATGCGGATCTGGCCAACAACACGCTGGGTTGGCAATGGGTGGCCGGGTGCGGCGCGGATGCGGCGCCGTATTTCCGGGTGTTCAATCCGGTGGCGCAGGCGCGGAAGTTCGATCCGGAGGGGGATTATCTGCGGCGATGGCTGCCGGAGCTGAAGGATGCGCCGGTGCCGTTGCTGCATGAGCCGTGGAAGGATGCTGCGCTGTTGTCGCGCAGTGGGTATCCGGCGCCGATGGTGGATCTGGCGGAGTCGCGGAGGGAGGCGTTGGGGGTGTATCAGGCGATGCGTGGCCGGGGTTAACAATAAGCAGGTTGCGGCTCGTTTTCCGTAGCGGCTTCCGCGCTTCGCCGGGCCCCTCACCCGGCCCTCTCACCGAGGGGAGAGGGGGAAGTACGGTCAGCCGCGCGTATCGGGTTCCGCCACGCCGCCGCCGTCGCGCTTGAGCATCACCGCCAACACCGGCGGCGTCACCATCGCCGTCAACAGCGACATCGCCACGATGATCGCGTAAGTACGATCGCTGAACACTCCGGCGGCCAACCCCAGGCTGGCGATCACCACACCCACCTCGCCGCGCGGCACCATGCCGAAACCGACGATGGTGGCCCCGCGCTTGCCCAGCGACAGCGCGCCGAGGAAGCCGCCGGCGAGCTTGGAGATGATCGCGATGACGGTGACAACGGCGAGCGTGAGCAGCGCATCGCCGCTGGCCAGCTGCTGCAGGTCGATCTTGCTGCCGGTGATCACGAAGAAGAACGGCGTGAGCAGGGCCAGCAGCGGCTGTACCTGTTTCTCCAACGTGTGCTGCTGGCGCGTTTCGGAGGCGATCATGCCGGCCAGGAAGGCGCCGATGATCGCCGCCAAGCCGAACAGCGTGGAGACATAGGCCAGGCCCAGGCACAGCGCCAGCACGATGCCCAGCGCGGAATGCTGGCTGTGCGGCTTGTCCAGCCAGCTGGAATTCCAGCGCATCGCGCGCGCGCCCCCTAGACCGATCACCGCGATGAAGCCGATCGCGCCGACGAGGGTGGTGACCAGGTGCATGGCGTTGAAGCCTTCGCCGCCCTGCAGCGACACCACCACGCCCAGCAGCAGCATGGCCAGGATGTCGTCGATCACGGCGGCGCCCAGGATCACCTTGCTCTCCGTGCGCTGCAGCGCATTGAGCTCCTGCAGTACGCGGGCGGTGATGCCGGCGGAGGTGGCGACGAAGGCCGCGGCGATGAACAGCGACTTGCCCCAGTCATAGCCGCTGGCGTGCGCCCACACGCCGCCGAAGGCGAACGGCAGCAGCACGCCGAGCACGCCGACCAGGAAGGCGACCTTGCCGACTTTCTTGAGGTCTTCGAGCCGGGTCTCCAGGCCCACGGCGAACAACAATAGGACTACGCCTATTTCGGCGAGCACATCGAGCGGCGTGCCGGTGGCGATCTGCTCAGGCGTGATCCAGCCCAGCAACGAGGGCCCGACTACGCAGCCGGCGGCGATCTCGCCTACCACGCCGGGCAGCTTCAGGCGTTGCGCGATCTCGCCGCCGATCTGCGCGGCGACGAAGACGATGAACAAGGTGAGCAGAATGTCGGCCGCGTGATGCATGCAGGATTCCTTCCGGTCGATCTGACCGGGGCATGCTACACGCTCGCGCCGCGTTTCGGCGCGTCGCGTCCGAGCCTGCTGAACACCCAGCTCGCCGTGGCGGTGACGATGCCCAGCAGCAGCACGGTCCAGCGGAACGACACCACGTAGTCGTCATGCGCATGGCCTTGCAGCAGCGCTTCCATCAGCAGCGAGGCAAGCGCGATGCCGAAGCTCATCGACAGGTATTGCGCGGTCGAGGCCATCGATGACGCCATCGAGGCGTACTTCACGTCCAGGTCGTTGTAGATCAGCGTGTTCATCGCGGTGTACTGCAGGCCCATGAAGCCACCGTAGACGAACACCATCGGCGCGATCACCCACATCGGCGAGTCCCTGCCCAGCAGGGCGAAGGAGGCCAGCAGCACGGCGACCACCAGCGTGTTGGTGAGCAGGAAGCGGCGATAGCCCATGCCCTGCAGCAGCCGATTGATCACCCACTTGGCGCAGATCGAGCCCAGCGCCTGCGGCACCATCATCAGGCCCGCCATGGTGGGCGACCAGCCGCAGCCGACCTGCAGGAACAGCACCAGCAGCAGGAACATGCCGGACACGCCCAGGCGCGTGAACAGGTTGCCGGCGAGCGCGACCCACACGCTGCGCACGCGCAGCAGGTTGAGGTCGGCCACCGGGTATTCGGTGCGGCGGCTGTGCCATACATAGATGCCGCCGAAGATCAGCGCGAGCGTGCCGCTGACGGCGATCTGCGGCCACTGCCCGCCGCCGCCGCTGGCCACTTCCGACGCCGTCAGCAGCATGGCCGAGGCCAGCGCGAACAGCAGGAAGCCGGAGAGATCGAAGCGGTGCGGGTCGGCCAGGCGGTAGTCCGGCATCTCGCGGCGATTCATCCAGTAGCCGACCACGCCCACCGGCACATTGATCAGGAAGATCAGGCGCCACGAGGTGTATTCGGCCAGCACGCCGCCGAGCAGCGGGCCGATCACCGAGCCGAGCAGGCCGACCGTGGCGACCGTGCTCATGGCGCGTACGAAGTCGCGCTTGTCGATGCTGCGCACCAGCACATAGCGGCCCACCGGCATCAGCGCCGCGCCGCCCAGGCCCTGCAGCACGCGCGCGGCCACCAGCTGGGGCAGGGTCTGCGAGATGCCGCACAACAGCGAGCCCACGGTGAAGATGGCGATCGCCGCGGCGAAGATGCGCCGCGTGCCGAAGCGATCGCACAGCCACGGGCTGGCGGGAATGAAGATCGCCAGGGTCAGCACGTAGCTGGTCAGCGCGATGCGCATGCCCAGCGGCGTGACCCCGAGCGCCTCGCCCATCGCCGGCACCGCGGTGTTGACGATGGTGGAGTCGAGCGCCTGCATGAAGAACGAGGCGGCGACCAGCCAGATCAACCCGCGATAGCGCTCGCGCGAGGAGACGGGAGGCGGCGCGGGCGGCACGCCGGGGTTGGGCTTGCCCAGTTCGGGCGGCACTTCCGTGGCTGCGGAGGTATCGGACATGACCTGCGCATGATAGCTGCTATGGCAACTTGCTTTTCATGGCTTGCGCCGGTGGGCAGTGCCTTGCTCGGTTGGCGAAGGAGCAGCACACGACTGGTCGATGCCGGATGGCAGGCGGCGGCGATTGCATGTAGTCGATATCGCGTATCCGCCGGAAGCGGCGGAGCACGACCGCCGCTGACGTAGGTTGGGGTGAGCCAAAGGCGAACCCCAACGGACCCCTACGTGGTCGCGGCGTTGGGGTTCGCTGCGCTCACCTCAACCTACGCCGGTGCCGTGTCCGTGCAGATGGCGTGAAAGCATTCAATCCCAATGCTTGGCAAAGCCCACCTGAAACCCGCCCGGCAGGAAGCCCACGATCCACGGCGACTTGCGGTGCTCTGCCCACAAACCCACTCCCACGCCGATCGCCGCACCGACCAGCACGTCGCTCTGCCAATGCTCGTGCACCTTCATGCGTGCCACCGCGTCATAGGCGGGCAAGAGGGCCAGCGCGTACACGGCAGGGTGTTCCTCGCCGTAGTGGGCCATGATCGGCGTGACTGCCGCACTGATCGCCGCCACTTCGCCGCTGGGGAAGCTCTGCGCATGGAAGCCCTTGAACCACTGATTGGGGCTGTTGCTCTGGGTCGGCCGCTCGCGCTGGAAGGTCCATTTCAGGGCCTGGGTGCCGGCGCCGGCGATCACGATGGCATCGACCGAGCGCCACAGGGTATCGCCCATCTCGTCCTGGTCGCCCAGCCACAGAGCCCCGGCGGCGACCGAGGCCAGGGAGCCGTAGTAGACGATCCGTTGATTGCCGCGTTTCCACACTCCGCTGTTGTCGTAATGCAGGGTATGGTCGATCCCGAAGGGGCCGCCGGCGGCATGGGCGGCGGCAGGCAGGGCCAGGGCGGCCACGAGCAGGGCGACGACTGATCTGGGCACGAACACGTCCGGACCTCCTTGAGGGTGGTCTTGGTTGCCCCTGATGGATGTAAAACCAAAAGGAGGCTAGGGCGTGTGGCTTTCGGTTGTCTTAGTAAACTGCGCGGCATGAGGAGCCCCGCATGAGCCGTTCATCTGACCCTAAGGTCCACGCCGCCGAGCTGCGCGAGCAGATCGAGCGCGCCAACTACCAGTATCACGTGCTCGACGATCCCCGGATCACCGACATCGAGTTCGACCGCCTGCTGCGCGAGCTGGAAGCGCTGGAAACCGCGCACCCGGAACTGGCCACGCCCGATTCGCCCACGCGCCGCGTCGGCGCGCGCGCGGTCGGCGGCTTCGCCGAGGTGCAGCACGCCATCCCGATGCTGTCGTTGAGCAATGCCTTCGAGCAGGAGGGCGACACCGAGCTGGAGCGCTTCCGCGAAGTGGCCGAGTTCGAGCGGCGCATCGAGCAGACCCTGCAGCGGCGCGAGCCGGTGTTCTCGGTCGAGCCCAAGCTGGACGGCCTGGCCATCAGCCTGCGCTATGAGGATGGCGTGTTCGTGCAGGGCGCGACCCGCGGCGACGGCGCCACCGGCGAGGACGTCACCGCCAACCTGCGCACGGTGGATGCGATCCCGCTGCGCCTGCGCGGCAAGGACTGGCCGCGCGTGCTGGAAGTGCGCGGCGAAGTGATCATGCTGCGCAAGGATTTCGAGGCCTTCAACGCGCATGCGCGCGAACACGGCGAGAAGGTGCTGGCCAATCCGCGCAACGGCGCGGCCGGCTCGCTGCGCCAGCTGGATCCGGCGATCACCAAGAAGCGCAAGCTCAGCTTCTTCGCCTACGCCATCGGCGTGGTGGAAGGCGGCACGATCCCGGACACCCACTCGGCCACGCTGCAGAAGCTGCGCGACTGGGGCTTCCCTGTCTCGCACGAGGTGGGCACGGCCAAGGGCTTCAAGGGTCTGCTCGCCTATTACCGGCGCATCGGCGAGAAGCGCGACAGCCTGCCGTTCGATATCGACGGCGTGGTCTACAAGCTGGACGACTACGAAGGCCAGCGCGAGATGGGCTTCGTCTCGCGCGCGCCGCGCTGGGCCATCGCGCACAAGTTCCCGGCGCAGGAACAGACCACTACGGTCGAGGCGATCGAGATCAATATCGGCCGCACCGGCGCCGCCACGCCGCTGGCGCGGCTGAAGCCGGTGCAGGTGGCCGGCGTCACCGTCAGCAACGCCACCCTGCACAACGCCGACCAGGTGGCGCGGCTGGACGTGCGCGTGGGCGACACGGTGATCGTGCGCCGCGCCGGCGACGTGATCCCGGAAGTGGTGCGGGTGATGCCCGAGCTGCGCCCGCCGCATACCAAGGCCTGGCACATGCCGTCGCACTGCCCGGTGTGCAACTCCGAGTTGCTGCGCGAGGAAGGCGAGGCGGTGTGGCGCTGCTCCGGCGGCCTGATCTGCCCGGCGCAGCGTAAGGAGGCGCTGATCCATTTCGCCGCGCGCCGCGCCATGGATATCGAAGGCATCGGCGAGCGCTTCGTCGATGCGCTGGTGGACTTCGGCTACGTGCACACGCCGGCCGACCTGTACCAGCTGACCCTGGACGACTTCCTCGAGATGAAGCGCCGCGCCGACGAGCGCGACGGCACCACGCCGGAGACGGTCAAGCAGGGCAAGGTCGCCACCAAGTGGGCGGAAAACCTGCTGGAGGCGATCGAGGCGAGCAAGCGCAGCACGCTGCCACGCTTCCTCTACGGGCTGGGCATCATGCATATCGGCGAGAGCACGGCCAAGACGCTGGCGAGCTGGCTGGGCCGGCTGGAGCTGGTGCGTTCGACGCCGGCGCCGGTGCTGCGCGTGTTGCCGGATATCGGCGACGAAGTGGCCAACTCCATCGATGGCTTTTTCGCACAGGAAGGCAACCAGCGGGTGGTCGATGCGCTGCTCGCCGCCGGCATCGAGCTCGGCGACGAGAGCGCGCCGTCGCCCAAGCTGCGCGGCAAGCTGGGGCTGGGGGTGCTGCTGGATACGGCGAAGGTGTCCAAGCTCGGGCCCAAGAGCACGCAGCAGTTGGCGCAGCATTACCGCAGCTTGAAGCAGTTGGCGGATGCGGGCGCGTCGCACTGGGTGGTGGCCGGCGTGCCGTCGGCCGCCGCGACCAACCTGGAGCTGTTCCTCGCCGACCAGGAGAACCGCAAGGCGCTGGAAGAAGCAGAAGCGGCGATGCAGCGGCTGCTCGATGCGATTCCGAAGTCGGCCAAGGCGGAAGCCGCGCCACTGGAAGGCCAGACGGTGGTGCTCACCGGCACCCTGGCCGGGCTGACCCGCGACGAAGCGAAGGAGCGGCTGGAAGCGCTTGGTGCGAAGGTGTCCGGTTCGGTCTCGAAGAAGACCAGCTTCGTGGTCGCCGGCACCGAGGCCGGCTCCAAGCTGGACAAGGCGCAGGAATTGGGCGTCGAGGTGTGGGACGAAGGGCGCCTGCTGGCGCTGCTGGCCGAGCACGAGGGCGGCGCATGACGGCGAAGGAATCCGCGCGCATCGTGCAATTGCCCAGTGACCGCGGCTCGCTGCGCCTGCGCGCGCAGCTCAACGCGCTGGTGCGGCAGTTCTTCGCCGAGCGCGGCGTGCTGGAAGTGGAGACGCCGATCCTGTCGGCGGCCGGCAATACCGATCCGAACATCGAGAGCTTCAGCGCCAGCTTCAGCGGGCATGTCGATGCCGGTCCGCGCGAGCGCTGGCTGCGCACCTCGCCGGAATATCCGCTCAAGCGCCTGCTCGCCGCCGGCGTGGGCGACTGCTACGAGCTGGGGCGCGTGTTCCGCAACGGCGAGGCGGGCGGGCGGCACAATCCCGAGTTCACCATGCTGGAGTGGTACCGCGTCGGCTGGGACCATCGCCAGCTGATGGAAGAGAGCATCGCGCTGGTGGAAGCCGCGCTGGCCATGGCCGGTCGGCGCGCCGAGGTGGTGGTGGAGAGCTATCGCCAGCTGTTCCTCGACGAGCTGGGGCTGGATCCGCTGCATGCGCCGGTTGACGAACTGCGCGCGCCGCTGGCCGAGTACGGCATCGGTCCGGAAGGGCTGGGCCGCGACGACTGGCTGGACCTGCTGATCACGCACAAGCTGCAGCCGGCGTTTCCGCGCGACCGCATCACGGTGATCCACGATTACCCGGCAAGCCAGTGTGCATTGGCGCGTATCCGGCCCGGGGATCCGCCGATGGCGGAGCGCTTCGAGCTGTTCCTGGGGCGCTATGAACTGGCCAATGGCTATCACGAGTTGAACGACGGTGCGGAACAGCGGCAACGTTTCGAGCGCGATAACGCGGTGCGGCGCGAGCGCGGGTTGCGCGAGGTTCCGCTGGACGAGTCTTTGCTGGCGGTGCTCGATGCGATGCCCGATTGCGCCGGCGTGGCGATGGGCATGGAGCGCCTGCTGATGTGCCTGGCGGGGACGGATGCGATTGCGGACGTGCTGGCGTTTCCGTTCGCGGAGGCCTGATCGCAGGTTGGGGCGAGCGCAGCGAACCCCGACATGCCGCGACGCTGGGGTTCGCTGCGCTCACCCCAACCTACGGTCTTGTGGCAGAGTGGCCGCCGTCGCCTAACCACCGTGAGACCCATGAAACCCAGCGCACCCGGCATCATCCTGATCGTGATCGGCGCACTGTTCCTGCTGCGTAACCTCGGCCTCGATCTGCACCTTGGCCAGCTGTTCGCCACCTGGTGGCCGGTGGTGCTGATCGCCCTGGGCGTGGGCATGATGGTCCGCCGCACCAGCTGAGCATGCGTGAAAAAGGCCGGGCGCCTGGAGCATCTTCCCGATGCCCCCGGCGCCCGGCCTTTGTCGTTTCGTCAGTCCCTGCTTTCCAGCAGGTGGCGGTAGATCAGGCCGCCGACCGCGCCGCCGATCAGCGGCACCAGCCAGAACACCCACAGCTGCTGCAGCGCCCAGGTGCCCTGGAAGATCGCCACGCCGGTGCTGCGCGCGGGGTTCACCGAGGTATTGGTCACCGGGATGCTGATCAGGTGGATCAGGGTCAGCGCCAGGCCGATCGCCAGCGGGCCGAAGCCGGCCGGTGCGCGCTTGTCGGTCGAGCCGTGGATCACCAGCAGGAAGAACGCGGTGAGCACCAGTTCGGCCACGATGGCGGCGTGCAGCGAATAGCCGTTGGGCGAATGCTCGCCATAGCCGTTGGAAGCGAAGCCCGCGGTGACGTCGAAGCCGGCCTTGCCGCTGGCGATCACGTACAGCACGGCCGCGGCGGCGATCGAGCCGATCACCTGCGCCACGATGTAGGGCACCACGTCCTTGGCCGGGAAACGGCCGCCGGCGCACAGGCCCACGGTCACGGCGGGATTGAAATGGCCGCCGGAGATGTGGCCCACGGCATAGGCCATGGTCACCACGGTCAGGCCGAAGGCCAGCGCCACGCCGGCGAAGCCGATACCGAGTTCCGGATATGCCGCGGCCAGGACCGCGCTGCCGCAGCCGCCGAATACCAACCAGAAAGTGCCGAAGAATTCGGCGGTCAAACGCTTGCCAATGCTCATGAGCAGGTCTCCTTGCGAAGGCGGGAAGGGAAAAAGCAAAAAGTTCTTGTAACCCCTACGGCCCCGGTCGTCCTGTCCGGCGCGGCGCTAGCCTACGCAAACGTTGGAGGCATTGGAACAGCTGCGATGCGAGGTGGCCCCGAACCCGCCGTCATTCCGGCGCAGGCCGGAATCCAGTGGCGAAGCGCTTCGCAAGTACATGGAAGTCACGCATAGAGCTTTGTGCGCCAGGCGACCATCGAGCGATATCGCCACTGGATTCCGGCCTGCGCCGGAATGACGGTTTCGGGGCAGCATTCCGCTGTAGCGAGTGCTATGTTCCGCCAACTCCTTTCCCGCACGCCGTCTTCACGATGACGCAAGCCGCTCCGTCCGTTTCCCCGCTGGATCCCTCCGCACCGCGCTTGAACCGCAACGACCTGCGCACCCTGGCCCTGGCCGCCCTGGGCGGTGCGCTGGAGTTCTACGACTTCGTGGTGTTCGTGTTCTTCACCAAGGCGCTGGGCCAGCTGTTCTTCCCGGCCGACATGCCGGAGTGGCTGGCGCAGGTGCAGGTCTACGGCATCTTCGCCGCGGGTTATCTGGCGCGGCCGCTGGGCGGCATCGTGATGGCGCATTTCGGCGACCGCACGGGACGCAAGCGGATGTTCACGCTGAGCGTGTTCCTGATGGCCTTGCCCACGCTTTGCATCGGCCTGCTGCCGACCTACGCGCAACTGGGCGTGCTCGCGCCGATGCTGTTGCTGCTGCTGCGCGTGGTGCAGGGCGTGGCCATCGGCGGCGAGGTGCCGGGTGCATGGGTGTTCGTGGCCGAGCATGCGCCGCCCGGACGCGTGGGCTTCGCCTGCGCCAGCCTCACCTCGGGCCTGACCGCCGGCATCCTGATCGGCTCGCTGGTCGCGGCGGGCGTCACCGGCATGGGCGCGGAGAAAATGCTGGCCTACGGTTGGCGTCTGCCCTTCATCCTGGGCGGCGTGTTCGGCTTCTTCGCGGTCTGGCTGCGCCGCTGGTTGAGCGAGACGCCGGTGTTCGCCGAGCTGCGCGAGCGCAAGGAACTGGCCAGCGAGCTGCCGCTGAAGCGGGTGATGACCGGGCACCTGGGCGGCGTGCTGCTCAGCATGCTGGTGACCTGGATGCTTACCGCCGCGGTGGTGGTGGTGATCCTGATGACGCCGACCCTGGTGCAGAGCAGTTTCCATCTGCCGCAGAAGCTGGCGTTCCACGGCAACAGCCTGGCGGCGCTGATGCTGTGCTTCGGCTGCATTGCCGGTGGCGTGGCGGTCGATCGATTCGGGCGCGGCTGGTCGCTGCTGGTCGGGTCGGTGGCCCTGCTGGTCACCACGTATCTGCTATACCGCGACCTGGGGCAGGGCGCCGAGCATTTCATGCTGCTGTATGCGCTGGCCGGCTTGTGCGTCGGCGTGGTCGGCGTGGTGCCCGCGGTGATGGTGGCTGCCTTCCCGCCGGCGGTGCGGTTCTCCGGCCTGTCGTTCTCGTACAACATCGCCTATGCGGTGTTCGGGGCGATCACGCCGCCGCTGATCGCATATCTGGCGGCGAAGCTGGGGCCGATGGCGCCGGCGCACTACGTGGCGGTGACGGCGACGATCGGCGTGCTGTGCGCGGTGTATCTGCTGACGACGCGCCGGGAATTCCACGAGCGCTGAAAAGCGTCGGCGGCGTAGGTTGGGGTGAGCCGCAGGCAAACCCCAACATGGCTACATTCGTGCGAGGCCTGTTGGGGTTCGCCTGCGGCTCACCCCAACCTACGCTGGATGTTTTTCTCTAGAAATCGAGTTCCTGCGTAGCGCACAGATAATCGATCATCGGCGCCAAGCGCTTATAGGTCTCCACCAGCCACGGCCGCAGCTCCGCCGAACACGCCAGCTTCTCGTCGAACCCTTCGCCCGCCGCGAAATCCTTCCGCTTGATGTCCTCGATCAGCTCGTGCGCCGGATCGAAGCCCCGCGGCGGCCGCGTCAGCGCCTCGCCCCAGAAGCCGAAATGCTCGCGGAAGGTCTTGCTCTGCGTCGCCCGCTTCCACGCCGCCGGGTTGTCGGCCAGGAACGCGCGGATGCGCTTGAGCGCATCCGATTCCGGATGCCACATGCCACCGCCGGCGAAGCAATCGCCCGGCTGGATATGCACATAGAACGACGGCGCCGGAATCTCATGCCGCCGCTCGTGGAAGAAGCGCGCCCCTTGCCACGGCTTGTACGGCTGCTTGTCGTTGGAGAAGCGCGTATCGCGATGGATGCGGAACAGCGAGCCGCCGTTCTTGCGCGCGTCGGCGCGATAGTGCGCACTGATTTTGGTCAGCGGCGCCTGCATGTCGGCGATCAACTGCAGGAACGGGTCGCGCACGTCGCGCTCGTATTCCGGCTTGTGCGCCAGAAACCATTCGCGGTTGTTGTTGCGTTCGAGGGCGCGGAGGAAACGGAAAGTGGCAGGCGTGAAATAAGCGTTGGCCATGGTCGATGAAAGTCAGGCGGGCAGGGGCGCAAGGTCGGCGGCGAGCTGTTCGCCCCAGACCTGCAGTTGATCGAGCAGGGCGAGCTTGCCGGCGTCGCTCGCCAGTTCGCCGCGCAGTTGCTCGATGCGGGCGAAATAGTCGGGCAGGGTGAGGCCGGTCAGCGCGGTGGACTTGAACAGGCGGTCGCGACGGAATGCATCCCAGCGTTCGCGTTCGTCCGGCGCCAAGGTCTCGGGCCAGTTGCGCGCGCGGTAGCGGAACAGCAGCTCGGGATAGCGCGGGTCGCGGAACGGGAACTGGCGCGTGCCCAACTGTTCCGGCGGCGTGGCGCGCACCTCGGCCAGCAGGCGCTTGTCCGCGTCCGGCAGGAAGCCGCCGTAGATCGCCAGCTCCGGATCGGCCGGCGGCGGCAGGTCGCCCGCGCGCTGGAACACGCGGCGCAACTTCTCGGCCAGGCCTTCGGCGGCGGCGAGGATGTCGCGATTCGCCAGGCAGGCCTCCACGTCCAGCTGCAGGCGCGCGGTGTCCGCACCCTTGAGCACCGACAGCGGCGCCAGCGCCGGCGAGCGGTTGGCGCGTACGGTGCGCAGCGGAATGCGTTCGACGCCTTCGGGCAGGTCGGCGCGGGCGGTGAACACGCGGTCGGCGATTTCTTCCTCGTCCAGCGCGAGCAGCAGGGAAGGATCGCCCGAGAGGTCGTACACGATGATCTCGCCCGGCCGGGTCGGATGCGCCGCGATCGGCGCCACCATGGCCAGGCAGTAGCGGCTGGCCGGATAGCGCGAGGAGACGTGCAGCACCGGTGTCATGTTCACCACGTCGAGCAGCTCGAACACCTTCTGCTTGCGGCGCAGAGCAAAGTGCCAGTCCCACAGGCGCGGCTGGCGCACGCGGATCAGCCGGGCCAGGTCGATCAGCGCGTGCACGTCGGACAGCGCATCGTGCGCACGTTCCTGGGTCAGGTGATTGGCGGCGGCCAGGTGCTCCAGCCGGAAGCTGAGCGTGCCGTCCTCGCGGGTGGGCCAGGCGATGCCCTCCGGGCGCAGGGCCGCGCACATGCGCACCAGGTCGATCAGGTCCCAGCGCGAATTGCCGTTCTCCCATTCGCGCCCGTAGGGCTCGTGAAAGTTGCGATACAGCATCTGCCGGGTGAACTCGTCGTCGAAGCGCAGCGAGTTGTAGCCCACGCCGCAGGTGCCCGGCGCGGCCAGCTGTTCGTGCACGCGGGCGGCGAATTCGGCCTCGCCCACGCCGTCGCGCTCGGCCTGCTGCGGCGCGATGCCGGTGATCAGGCAGGCCTCGGGGCTGGGCGGCATCTCGCGCGGCGGCTTGCCGAAGAACATCACCGGCGCGCCGACGATGTCCAGGTCCATGGTGGTGCGGATGCCCGCGAACTGGAGGGGGCGGTCGCGCCAGGGATCGGCGCCGCTGGTCTCGTAGTCGTGCCAGAAGAACGTCTGCATGCGGGGATGATCGCATGGCCGTCCAGGTGTGTCCGCTCGCACAGCACGACCGGCCAATGGGCATACGCCGCCCAGGGCGGGCTTCCGCTGCTGCTAGACTGCGCGCCCAGGAGGGAGCATGAGCCTAGCGAACGAAGAAAATCTGATCTGGATCGACCTGGAAATGACCGGTCTGGATACCGATAACGACTCGATTCTCGAAATCGCCACCATCGTGACCGACAAGGAGCTGAACATCCTGGCCGAGGGGCCGGTGTTCGCCATCCGCCACGAGCTGGAGCGCCTGGAGGCGATGGACGCCTGGAATCGCAACCAGCACCGCAAGTCCGGCCTGTGGGAGCAGGTCCTGGCTTCCGCCGACGACCATGCGGCGGCCGAGGCGGCCACGCTGGATTTCCTCAAGGCCTGGGTGCCGGCGGGCAAGTCGCCGATGTGCGGCAACTCGATCTGCCAGGACCGCCGCTTCATGCACCGGCAGATGCCGCGGCTGGAGCGCTATTTCCATTACCGCAACCTCGACGTGTCCACGCTCAAGGAGCTGTCGCGCCGCTGGTCGCCGAGCATCTGCAAGAACTTCAGCAAGGAATCCGCGCATACCGCGCTGTCGGATATCCGCGACTCCATCGAGGAGCTGCGCTACTACCGCCAGTTCATGGGCGCGCTGGGCGGTGCGGGTTGACGGCAGTACTGACCGGCAAGGAGTGACCATGTCCGTCGACGAACTCTTCGCCACCGTGCTCGACTGCGCCGGCCGGCGCCTCGTGCTGGACCGGCCGCGCGTGGTGGGCATCGTCAATGTCACGCCGGACTCGTTCTCCGACGGCGGCAGCCACGCGACCACGGAAGCCGCGGTCGCGCATGGCCTGCGGTTGGCGGAAGAAGGCGCGGACATGCTCGACATCGGCGGCGAATCCACCCGTCCCGGTGCCGCCGACGTGCCGTTGGAAGAAGAGCTGCGCCGGGTGATCCCGGTGCTCGAGCAGCTGGCCGCGCGCACCGCGCTGCCGCTGGCGATCGACACCTCCAAGCCGGAAGTGATGCGCGCGGCGGTGGCCGCCGGCGCGGGCATGATCAACGACGTCTATGCCTTGCGCCGCGAAGGCGCGCTGGATGCGGCCGCGGAACTGCGCGTGCCGGTATGCCTGATGCACATGCTGGGCGAGCCGCGCGGCATGCAGGACGATCCGCGCTACGACGACGTGGTGGGCGAAGTGCACCGCTTCCTCACCGACCGCCTGTTCGCCTGCGAGCTGGCCGGCATCGACAAGCGCAAGGTGCTGGTCGACCCGGGCTTCGGCTTCGGCAAGACGCTGGAACACAACCTGGCCCTGCTGCGGGCGCTGGAGCGCTTCGGCAACCTCGGCAGCGGCTGCTACGCCGGCCTGTCGCGCAAGTCGATGATCGGCAAGCTCACCGGCCGCGAAGATCCCGCGCAGCGTGCGGCCGGTTCGCTGGCCGCGGCGCTCATCGCCGTGCAACGTGGCGCCCGTATGGTGCGCGTACATGATGTGGCCGCTACGGTCGATGCTTTGGCAGTATGGCGGGCCGTGGCTGCAGGGGAGCCCGCGGTGCGCCGGGACACGCGTCCGGCCGCGCCGCGCTGGCCGGACGACGAATAACTCAATCGCGCAGGCAGCGCGTCGAAAGGACCCCCATGAGCGAACGCAAATACTTCGGCACCGATGGCATTCGCGGGCCGGTCGGCCAGTGGCCGATCAGCGCCGATTTCATGCTGCGGCTGGGCCGCGCCGCCGGCATGGCGCTGGCGCGCGATACGCGCGAGGGGCGGCCGAAAGTGCTGATCGGCAAGGACACCCGCGTCTCCGGCTATATGTTCGAGGCGGCGCTGGAAGCCGGCCTGGTCGCCGCCGGCGTGGACGTGGGCCTGCTCGGCCCGATGCCGACCCCGGCGGTGGCCTTCCTCACCCGCTCGCTGCGCGCGCAGGCGGGCATCGTGATCAGCGCCTCGCACAACCCGCACCAGGACAACGGCATCAAGTTCTTCTCCGCCACCGGCGAGAAGCTGTCCGATGACGTGGAAGCGGCGATCGAGCTGGGCCTGGATGCCGAGTTCACCACCGAGGCGCCCGAGCGCCTGGGCAAGGCCAGCCGCATCGACGACGCGGGCGGGCGCTATATCGAGTTCTGCAAGCGCACCCTGGTCGACAGCGAGTTCACCCTGCGCGGCCTGCGCATCGTGCTGGACTGCGCCAACGGCGCGACCTACCAGGTGGCGCCGAAGGTGTTCGCCGAACTGGGCGCCGAGGTGATCGCCATCGGCCACAAGCCGGACGGCTTCAATATCAACCGCGGCGTCGGCTCGACCCATCCGCAGACCTTGCAGCTGGCCGTGCTGGAACATCACGCGGACATCGGCATCGCCTTCGACGGCGATGGCGACCGCGTGCAGCTGGTCGATCGCGAAGGCGTGCTGGCCGACGGCGACGACATGCTGTTCATCCTGGCCCGCGCCTGGGCTGCGCAGGGCCGCCTGAAGGGTCCGGTGGTCGGCACGCTGATGAGCAACTACGGCCTGCAGCAGGCGCTCGCCGCGCTGGACGTGGATCTGATCCGCGCCAACGTGGGCGACCGCTACGTGCTGCAGAAGCTGAAGGAACACGGCGGCCAGCTCGGCGGCGAGACCTCCGGCCACATCCTGTGCCTGGACCGCGCCACCACCGGCGACGGCATCGTCTCGGCGCTGGCGGTGCTGGAGGCGCTGGGCGGGCGCGACCTGGCCGAGGCCCGCCAGGGTCTCTACAAGATGCCGCAGATCATGATCAATGTGCGCGCCAACGGCGCGCGCGAGTCGCTGCACAGCGACGAGGTGAAGCAGGCGCTGGCCGAGACCGAGGAAGCCCTGCGCGGCCGCGGCAGGGTGGTGCTGCGCGCCTCCGGCACCGAGCCCCTGGTGCGGGTGACGGTGGAGGCCGCCGACGAGGCCGAGGTGAGGCGGATGGCGGAGCAGCTGGCGGAAGTCGTAAAATCCGCGGCCGAACGCTCGTGAGCCAGTGGGGGCGGCCGTAACAGGCCTTGCCCCACCCAGGTCGCCAAGGATTGGCCCGACGTGCCCCGCCCCTGCGGTGGCGGGTTCGACAAATCGACCGCACGCCTACCTGTGGATCACGACACCATGAATACGACCGTCAAGCGGGTTCCCACCCTCGACATCCGCCGTTACGACACCGACCGCGAGGCCTTCGTAGCGGAGCTCGGCGCTGCCTACCGCGAGTACGGCTTCTGCGGCATCAGCGGCCACGGCATCCCGACCGAGCTGATCGACAACGCCTACCAGGCATTCCAGCAGTTCTTCGCACTGCCGGCCGAGACCAAGCTGAAGTACCACGTGCCCGGCAGCGGCGGCGCGCGCGGCTACACCCCGTTCAAGGTGGAAACCGCCAAGGACAGCAAGTACGCCGACCTGAAGGAGTTCTGGCATGTCGGCCGCGAGATCCCGCGCGACTCCCGCTTCGCCGACGTGATGGCGCCGAACCTGTGGCCGGAGGAAGTGCCGGCGTTCAAGCCGTACGGCTACGGCCTGTTCGAGGCGCTGGACCAGCTCGGCACCCGCGTGCTGCGCGCCCTGGCCCTGCATATCGGCCTGCCGGAGAACTACTTCGAGGACAAGACCGACCTGGGCAATTCCATCCTGCGTCCGATCCACTACCCGCCGATCACCGAGGAGAACATCCCGAACGTGCGCGCGGGTGCCCACGAGGACATCAACTTCATCACCCTGCTGGTCGGCGCCAGCGCCGAGGGGCTGGAAGTGCTGGGCCGCGAGGGCGAGTGGCTGCCGATCACCACCGAGGGCGACGCCATCGTGGTGAACATCGGCGACATGCTGCAGCGCCTGACCAACCACGTGTATCCGTCCACCACGCACCGCGTGGTCAATCCGCAGAACGCGAACGCGCGCAAGCCCCGCTATTCGGTGCCGTACTTTCTGCATCCGAATCCCGACGTGGTGCTGGACCCGCTGCCGCAGTGCGTGACGCCGGATAACCCGAGCCGCTACGACACCTCGATCACCTCGCACGAGTACCTGCTGCAGCGGCTGCGCGAGATCAAGCTGATCTGACGGTCATGCATGACTTCCGGTCGGTTCGCACCGGCCGGGAGTCGGCTAGCCTCGCGGCACTGGATACTGGGATGCCGCGATGCGTGTTGGATTCTTGTTCGTCCTGACGCTGGCCGGCGGCGCTGCCTGCGCCGCGGATGCGCCGTCGTCCATGCAGGCCATGCAGCCGCTGCTGGGCAGTTGGCATTGCGACGGGGTGTTCCCCGCCAGCGGCAAGAAGATCGCTTCGACCATCCGCTTCGATACCGATCTCGGCGGCGCCGGCTTGCTCAAGCATCATGACGACATCGCGCCGAACACCTATCGCGCGGTGGAGGCATGGACCTACGACGCCAAGGGCAGGCAGTTCAACGCCGCCATCGTCGACAGCTTCGGCGGCGCGCGACGTTTCAGCTCTGCGGGCTGGGAGGGCGACACGCTGACCTGGACGTCGGCGCCGGAAGTACAGCCGGCGCAGAAGTTCGTCTATGCGCGCACGGCCGATGGCACGTTGCGGGTGGATTGGCAGGTGCAGCGCAACGGCAGTTTCGCGGTCGGCGATACGCTTACCTGCAAGCGCCGGTAACTCACTGCGGCGCGGCGTGCCGGTAGCGCCGCGATTCGCGCGCCGACAGCCACAATCCCATGCGGTCCGGCATCAGCTTGACCAGCGACTTGATGAAGCGATTGACCCGGCCGGTGACGCGCACGATGTCGCCGCGCTCGGCCGCGTCGCAGCCTTCGCGCACCACGTCTTCCGCGGTCTGCCACATGAAGCGCGGCATCTGGTTCATCAGCTCGCGGGTGCCGGTGACGTCGTGGAACTCCGACCAGGTAAAGCCCGGGCACAGCGCACAGACGTGCACGCCGAGGTGGCGGTTCTCCAGCGCCAGCGATTGCGAGAACTTGATCATGTAGGCCTTGGATGCGCCGTACAGCGTATGTCCCGCGGTGCCCGGCACATGGCCGGCCAGCGAGGCGACATTGACGATGCGGCCATAGCCGCGCTCGCGCATGCCGGGCAGCACGCGCCACGCCAGTTCGGTCGGCGCGGTCATCAGCACCTGGATGAAGGCCGCATGGTCTTCCCAGGCATTGGCCTCGAAGGTGCCGGGCAGGCCGTAGCCGGCGTTGTTGATCAGCCAGTCCACGGCCAGCTTGCGTTCGGCCAGCGCCTGCTGCAGCTGTTGCGGTGCGGCGGGGTCGGCCAGGTCGGCCGGCAGCACCGTCACCTGGCAGTGGTGCTTGCCGCGCAGTTCTTCCGCAAGCGCCTCCAGCCGCTCCGTGCGGCGGGCGGTGAGCACCAGGTCGTGGCCGCGCGCGGCCAGTTCGCGCGCAAAGGCGGCGCCGATGCCCGCGGAGGCGCCGGTGATCAGACTCAGGGGGCGGGACTGCGGCATGCCGGTTCCTTCGGTGCGGTGTGGAGAGCGCGATCTTGCTGTCAGTTGGCCGAACGCGCCAGCGGGCGCTACGTTGCCGGCCCCGGGGACGCTCGCTAAGCTGCCGCGTTTTGAACGAAGGGAGACGTGCCGTGCGCAAGAAGCTCGTTGCCGGTAACTGGAAGATGCATGGCAGCCGCTCGATGGCCGCCGCACTGGCCAGCGACATCGCGGCCGGCATGCCGGCGTCGGTCGACGCGGTGGTGTTCCCGCCGTTTCCCTATATCGCCGAGCTGGCCGCGCAGCACGCCGGTTCCGGCCTCGGCTTCGGCGGCCAGGACGTAAGCGAACACGAAGGGCAGGGCGCGTACACCGGCGAAGTATCCGCGTCGATGCTGCAGGACGTCGGCGCGCAGTGGACCCTGGTCGGCCATTCCGAGCGCCGCCAGTACCACCACGAGAGCGACGAACTGGTGGCGCGCAAGTTCGCCGCCGCCCGCGCCGGCGGCCTCACGCCGGTGCTGTGCGTGGGCGAGACGCTGGCCCAGCGCGAGGCGGGCGAGACCGAGGCGGTGATCGCCCGCCAGTTGCTGGCCGTGCTGGCGCTCAACGGCGTGGCCAGCTTCGATACCGCGGTGATCGCCTATGAACCGGTCTGGGCGATCGGCACCGGCCGCACCGCCACGCCGGAGCAGGCGCAGCAGGTCCACGGATTCATCCGTAGCCAACTGGCCCGGGAGGATGCTATGATCGCCCGTCTGACTCGGCTGCTTTATGGCGGCAGCGTCAAGCCGGCCAATGCCGCGGAATTATTCGCGCAGGCGGATGTGGATGGGGGGCTCGTCGGGGGTGCATGTCTGACCTCGGCCGATTTCCTCGCAATCTGCGCCGCCGCGCACTGAGCGCACGGACTCCCTGGAAACCATGTTCGTCATCTTCAGCGTCTTCTACATCCTGATCGCCGCCGCGATGATCGTGCTGATCCTGATGCAGCGCGGCGCGGGTGCCGACGCGGGTTCCGGCTTCGGCGGCGGCGCGTCCGCCACCGTGTTCGGTGCACGCGGTTCGTCCAGCTTCATGACGCGCGCCACCGCCGTGCTCGCCGGGCTGTTCTTCCTGCTCAGCCTCGGCATGGGCATCTATCTCGGCCGCCATGGCGCGCCGCAGAACAATGGCGCCGATCTCGGCGTGGTGTCCGGTCTTGCCAACCAGCCGGCCGCCACGCAGAATGCGCAGCCCTCGGCGCCGGCCACCGGCGACGTGCCGCAGGCCACCAAGCCGGCGGCGAGCAGCGAAGTCCCGGCGGCCACTCCGGCCCAGAGCGCGGAAGTCCCGGCGGCGACCGCCCCGGCCAAGCCGACCAGCGTCGGAAAGAAGTAACAGCAAAACACCTGCCCAGGTGGCGGAATTGGTAGACGCACTACCTTGAGGTGGTAGCGACGCAAGTCGTGGGGGTTCGAGTCCCCCCTTGGGCACCAATTGAAATTCCGGGGTGACATCCCGGTTCCAAAAAACCCCGCATTGCTTGCGGGGTTTTTTGTTGCCGGACATCCAAGGTATTCAGAGACTGTCACCGACTTCCGCGACACCAGGAAAGCGGGGCCGCTTCACAGCGGCCCCGTGCATGCGAGCGGCGGGTTTATTTGCCTTGCTGCTCGCCTTGATCGGGCTGGCGCTGTCTGGTGTCCTTTTGCTCCTGAGACTGTTCATCTGCCTGCTTCTTCTGCGGATCGTTGGTCGGGTCGACCGGCGGTGCCTTCTGGGGAGGATTGTTGGGGTTGTTGGGGTTGTTGGAATTGCTCATGTCGTACTCCGCTGCGGCGAATGCCGCATCTCGCACCGTGGCATAGTCGAAGTTGCCCCTGGGTGACGCGCTCGTTGAGAGGTCAACACGGTGCGCATAGGGCTGAGACGCTTAGGCGGGGTGTCGAGGATGTCAGCTCGGTTGCTGCCGAGCCTGGACGGAAGAGGCATAGCCATGGAAGCCGATCGATCTGCGATATTTCGAAGTGCCGCCGAGGTGGTGGGGTGCTTGATTGCTCCAATTCCCATCATTGTCGTCGGCATGGTGGAGTCGATTTTTTACGCGAGCTTCGATGTTGTAACCAGTGTCGTGTTTTCGTTGATTGCTTATGCGATGGCTCTCGGATTCACGGTGTTACTCGGTTATCCGCTTTATCGCCTGGTGGTGCGGATCAACGCTTTTCGCTGGTGGACCAGCATGCTGTCGGGCGCGGCCGTTGGAGCGCTGGTAACGATGCTTATCGCCCACCCCACGCACATTCTCTCAAGCGATGTTCCGATCAACGCTGCGGCCGCCGCCGTATCGGGCTTGTTGTTCTGGACGGTTCAATGGCGTGCCGAAAGAGCGAAGGCGGCAAGGGAGCAGTGACGGGCCTGCTCCGATCGATATGGACCCGTGATCAACCTCCCGTCTGGCCATGCGGCGCATCGACGGGCTTGGACTGCGGAGAGTCTTTCTGGCGCAGGAAGATCGACAGCACGATCAGCGAGAAGACGGCCAGGAATTCGCTCTGCCAGTTCTGGAAGGATTCGAACCAGAACGATGGATCGGTCGCATACGCGCTCAGCGTCATGGCCGGCTGGGCATGCGCGATGGCTTCTTCCAGGGCCTTGCGCCAGCTGCCGAGCAGGTGCCCGGCGAAGCACAGGCCGAACAAGGCGATGAAGGCGATCGACAGCGAATTGGCGTAGAGCCAGCGCAGGATGCCGCCGTGACGCCATGCCCTGGGCTGGAGATGCAGAGGCGTCGGTTTTGGCGTTTCGTCGTCGTCATCGAATGGCCGCGACTCGGCCGAGCCTTTCTGGCGCAGCCATACCGTCAGCAGCACATAGACACCCATCTGCAGGAATTCGCTCTCCCAGTTCTCGAACGTAGCGGCCCAGAAGTCGCCGCTGGCCAGGTAGGCGGCGAGGCCTATGCCCGATTGTCCGTGCCGGTGCAGCTCATCGTTGTGCGCGGCATGTCCGGTCAGGGCCTGGCCGAGCCAGGAGGCAAGCATCATCAGGATGACGGCGATGCTCAGGCCGTTGCGTTTCAGGAACGAGGCGTCGGTCATGGCGATCTCAACGTGGCCTGGTCGGGCCATCTTGGGCGCCATGCCGCGACGGGAATGCGCAGGTCGCACGAAGGCGAAATGAAGGTGGGCGGATGAGGCCGGCTTTGCCCTGGGCAGTAGCGGCTGGCGGCCTGTCATCCCTGTTTGTAGGGGTTCCCCTACACAACGACGCGCCTTTCACCTCTACACCTACCTACGACAAATCCGCAAACTATCTCTCGTCCGGCAAGTCAGGCTCCTTTGCCGATGCCCCGGACACTAAGGACGAAGCGGCTACGGATGGCTGCAAGCCCCACGGATGGGGCTTTTCTTTTTGGGGCACAGGAGTGCAGCCGGATCACGGCAACCCGCATTTCGTGCCTGGAAGCGCAGCCCGCCTTATGGCGGGTTTTTTATTGCCCGATCCATAGGCCCGCGCGGCTGGTAAGGCTGTGCTGACGGGCTGTTCGATGGCGCACTCCAGCCGCTCCGGCGGCGATGCCGACGACGCTCATCGGAAATCCCTTACAAAGACTCGCGCTGTTCGCCGCTACGTGCTCATTGCGAAAAGGCGCAATCTGAATTCGTCCCGCGAGTCAGGCGGTGAGCTTTCCCGCTCGCGCCAGCCGATGACCGGGGCGTTCTTCTGTATGGCTCATGCCCCTGAGCCCAGGCTTTGGCGCCCCGCACCCCGGGGCGCCTTTTTGTTTGCGCGGAATAAACCTGGCAGTGCCCGCGGTCATGGCAGCGTCTCGCTGCCATGACATCAAAAGCCTAGGCCAAAACCCGTCTTGGAGGGCAAAACTGAGACTTGGCCCACAAATACGTAGTCCATCGCCTACACATCGCGGTGCCGCTCGCCGATAGGACGCATCCCCAAGCCAATGCATGCTTGTCACGCTGGCGAAGCGGGCGTTTGCACGGATGCGCGACCGATGGCCGGCGTACTTCATCCCAAAGGGGGCACGCACGATGATCATCTACGCGCTCAAGCCATCGACCGAAGGCCAGTGGAATATCTGCCGTTCGGGATTCTGCCTGTTCAGCGATCTGCGCCTGGGGCCGGCCATCACGCTGGCGCGGGAAGTCGCGCGCGACGAGCACTCGCGTTCCGGCCGCGCGGTCTGCGTGGAGATGCCGGGGCTCGGTTCGGCGATCCGGCTGGCCCAGTACGAAACCCGCGCGATCGGACCGCGTGCGGTCGGAGCGTTCGCCGTCGCAGGCTGATCCGCCGCCGCGACGCCATCCGCTTCTTGTCATTCCTGCCCGGCCGCGGGCAAAGTGGCGCGATTCCCTCCCCAGGACGCGCCCATGCACCTGTCCCGCCGTCTCGCCGCCGCCGTGCTGGCGTTCGCCATCGCACCCCTGCAGGCCGCCACGCTGCTCGTCAACGCCCGCGTGCATACGCTCGATCCGTCCAGACCGGAAGCCACGGCACTGGCCTGGGACAGCGAAGGCCGCCTGCTGGCAGTAGGCGATACTGCCGATCTGCAGCAGAAGTTCGCCGGCGCCGAGTCGGTGGATGCCCACGGCGCGACGGTGATCCCCGGCCTGATCGATGCCCATGGACACGTGCTGGGACTGGGCATGATCCGCGGGCAGGCCGACCTGGTCGGTGCGCATTCCAAGGCCGAGATCGTGCAGCGCCTGAAGGATTTCGCGGCGAAGCTGCCCAAGGACGCCTGGTTGATGGGCCGCGGCTGGGACCAGAACCTGTGGCCGGATAAGCAGTTTCCGAGCGCGGCCGATCTCGATCAGGCTTTTCCGGATCGCCCGGTCTTCCTCGAGCGCATCGACGGCCATGCTTCCTGGGCCAATACCGCCGCGATGAAGAAGGCGAGCAAGTCGCTCGACGGCGACTGGCAGCCCGACGGTGGCCGCATCGTGCGCGTCGGCACGCGCGCCACCGGCGTGCTGATCGACGGTGCGCAGCCGCTGGTCGGCAGTGCGGTGCCGCCGCGGACCCCGGCGCAGACGCGCGAGATGTATCGCCGCGCCTTCAAGGAACTGGTCGCGCAGGGCCTCACCGGCGTGCACGACGCCGGTGTCAGCCTGGACGATTTCCGCGTGCTGCAGCAGATGGTCAAGGAAGGCGATATCCCGCTGCGCCTGTATGAAATGGCCGACGGCAACCATGCCGCGCTGGAATGGCTGTGCATGCAGGGCGGCCAGTGGAGCGATGCCAGCGGCCGCCTGCGCATGCATACGGTGAAGCTGTACATGGATGGCGCGCTGGGCAGCCGCGGCGCGGCCCTGCTGCAGGACTACAACGACGACCACGGCAACCGCGGCATCTTCGTCACCTCGCCGGAGGATTACCGCGTCGCGGTGGACAAGGCGCACAAGTGCGGCGTGCAGGTGGCCACGCATGCGATCGGCGACCGCGGCAATCGCATGGTGCTGGATACCTACCAGGCAGCGCTGGGCAAGGACGCGCAGGGCGATCACCGCTGGCGTGTCGAGCATGCGCAGATCCTGGCGCTGGAGGACATCCCGCGCTTTGCCCGGCTGCACCTGATCGCCTCGATGCAGCCGACCCACGCCACCTCCGACATGCCGTGGGCGGCGCAGCGCCTGGGCGTGGAGCGCCTGAAGGGCGCCTATGCCTGGCAGCGCTTCCTGCACGAGCAGGTGCCGCTGGCCTTCGGTTCGGATTTCCCGGTGGAAAGTCCCAACCCGATGCTGGGCATCTATGCGGCGATCACGCGGCAGGATCTGAAGGGCCAGCCGCCGGGCGGCTGGTTGCCGGACCAGAAGGTCAGCCGCATCCAGGCACTGGCGGGCTTTACCCGCACCGCGGCCTACGCGGCTTTCATGGAACGCGAGGTGGGCATGCTGAAGGAAGGCATGCGTGCCGATTTCGTGGTGCTCAACGCCGACCCGCTGACCATCCCGCCGCGCCAGATCGCGGACCTGAAGCCGCTCAGCACCTGGGTGGACGGCAAGGCCGTGTACGAGGCCGGAAAAAACTGATGCCGCGAGACGGAACGGCGCAGCATCCATGGGATGCTGCGTAGGCCTTCACTGCGGGTCGTCGAATCGCCAGCGGCAAATGGCGCTGACGATTCGCCAGCGCTGCCATCTGGCGCCGCTCGGTCCGATCTGGTTTCCGCGGTCGTACGCCGTCTACAACACCGAATCCAACGGCGCGCTTCATCATCGCCTGGCGATGAGCGCGGGCTATGTCTGCTCGGAATACTTCGGGGACGGCCACCGGGGTGGCGAGATCGTCAACGGAGTTCGCCACGAAGACCTGCGGCGGCTGTCGTTCGCCGACGATTCCATGGACCTGGTGTTGTCGAGCGACGTGCTGGAGCACATGCCCGATCCTTATGCCGCGCATCGAGAGATCTATCGCGTCCTCAAGCCCGGTGGCCGCCACATTTTCACCGTGCCGTTCTATCCGCTTGCCGAGAAAGACGACGTCAGGGCGGTATGGGAGAACGGGGAGATCAGGTATCTGGCGGAGAAGCTGTATCACGGAGACCCGGTTCGTCCAGGCGAGGGAGTCCTCGTCTGGACGATTTTCGGGACCGAGATGATGCGCAAGCTGGAAGACCTCGGCTTTGTGGCAAGAGCCTGGAATCTATACGAGCCGTCCAGCGGCATCGTGGGTAACTGCAATACCATTTTCGAGGCAGTCAAGCCCGGCCAGGGCGGGTGACCATCTGGCTTGCGCAGGCCCCGTGCCGCTCGGCACCGGGGCCTTTTTACATCCGGCGGCTGCAGATTGCTGAGCCTCGGAACCTTCGATGGAGGCGCTGGGGCCAGCGGAACTCAAGCGGCCTTGCGAGCCACCACGCCGATGCTCGCCTGCGCCGTCTTCAGCGCCTCGGTCTTGTGGTCCGCGCTGACGTTCACGCCTTCGGCGCGGACGAATTCCACCTCGGTGATGCCGAGGAAGCCCAGCACCGCGCGCAGGTAGGGCTCCTGGAAGTCGAACGACTGGGCGGCGCTGCCCTGGCCGTAGAAGCCGCCGCGGCTGGAGGCGATGATCACGCGCTTGCCCTTGGCCAGGCCCTCCGGACCGTTGGCGGTGTACTGGAAGGTCTTGCCGGCGACCGCCACGCGGTCGATCCAGGCCTTCAGGGCGCTGGGCACCGAGAAGTTGTACATCGGGGCGCCGATCACGATCACGTCCGCGGCCAGGAACTCTTCCAGCACCTCGCTGCTGAGCACGGCGGCCGGATCGGCGGCGTCGGCCACCGGGCTCCAGTGCGGCAGCGGCTTGGCGGCCAGGTCGCGATAGCTCACTTCGACGCCCGGCTGTTCGCGGACCAGCTCGGCTACGATGGCGGCGGTCAGGCCGCGGGAGACCGAGTGGCTGCCCAGGGCGCTGGAATCGATATGCAGGAGTTTCATGGCGCTATGCCTCGTTCGGGGGCCGGTCGGTATGCCGGCGACGGGAATAACGATATTCTTGGAACAATCTCCCGATAAGACGGGTGATGACGAACTAATTGTTTCATATTGGAAACGACGATGAGCGTACTCGACGGCGCCCTGCAGGACCTCAACGACCTCTATTTTTTTGCCGCGGTGGTGGAGCACGGCGGTTTCTCGGCCGCCGGACGAGCCCTGGGGATTCCCAAGTCCCGCCTGAGCAAGCGCATCGCGCAGCTGGAGGACCGCCTCGGCGTGCGCCTGCTGCAACGGACCACGCGGCGTTTCGTGGTGACCGAGGTGGGCGAGCGCTTCTATTCGCATTGCCGTGCCGTGCTGGAAGAAGCGCGCGCCGCCCAGGACGCGGTGGACGAGCTGCGCACCGAGCCGCGCGGCGTGGTGCGGGTGAGCTGCCCCAATTCGTTGGCGCAGACCATCGTCGCCCACGTGCTGCCGGACTTTTTGGCGCAGTACCCGAAGGTGCAGGTGCGCCTGCAGGCCACCAACCGCCGCGTCGACCTGATCGGCGAAGGCGTGGACCTGGCGATCCGCGTGCGCGCCAAGCTGGATACGGACGCCACCCTGGTGATGCGCACCTTCGGCCAGTCGCGCGTGCTGATCGTGGCCAGCCCGAAGCTGATGGAGCAGACGGGGCGCCCGAAGCTGCCGTCGGATCTGTCGACCATTCCCGCGCTGGCCATGAACGAGCACGAGGGCGCGCACAGCTGGGAACTGCTCGGCGCGGACAACGAGCGCGTGGTGGTGGATATCCAGCCACGGCTGATCTGCGGCGATTTCTCCGTGCTGCTCGAATCCGCACGGCGCGGCATCGGCGTCACGCTGCTGCCGGAATTCGTCTGCGCGCCGGCCATCACCAATGGCGACCTGGAAGTATTGCTGCCGGATTGGAGCGTGCCCGAGGGCACCATGCACTTCGTCTATCCGAGCCGCCGCGGCCTGCTGCCGGGCGTGCGCGCCTTCGTCGATTTCCTGGCCGAGCGCCTGCCGCAGGCCACGCTGCAGAAGCACGAGCAGTGCCGCAAGCGGCCATGCCCGGAAGTCTGAAGGCGGCCCCGCCGGAAAGCCGGCAAGCGCGCGCGTGCTAGCATCCCGTTTGGCCTTCCAAACCCTTAGAGCATCGATGCATATCGACACCAAGCTTCCGAAGGTGGGCACCACCATCTTCAGCGTGATGAGCCAGCTCGCCCTCGAGCACCAGGCAGTGAACCTGGGGCAGGGCTTTCCCGATTTCGAACCGCCGCAGGCATTGCGCGAGGCGATCGCCCGCGCGATGGCCGAAGGGCGCAATCAGTACGCGCCAGGCATCGGCCTGCCGACCCTGCGCGAACAGATCGCGCTGAAGACCGAGCGCATGTACGGGCGCCGCATCGACGCCGCCAGCGAGGTCACCGTCACCTCCGGCGCCACCGAGGCGCTGTTCGCGGCGATTGCCGCGGTGGTGCGCGCCGGCGACGAAGTGATCGTGTTCGACCCGGCCTACGACAGCTACGAGCCGGCGATCGAGCTGCAGGGCGCGAAGGCGGTGCACATCCCGCTCACCGTGCCCAGCTTCGGCGTCGACTGGCAGCGCGTGCGCGACGCCGTCACGCCGCGCACGCGGATGATCCTGATCAACAGCCCGCACAATCCTTCCGGCGCGGTGCTGTCCGCGGCCGACCTGGACCAGCTGGCCGCGATCGTGCGCGACACCGAGATCGTGGTGCTGTCCGACGAGGTGTACGAGCACATCGTGTTCGACGGCGCGCTGCACCAGAGCGTGCTGCGCCACGCGGAGCTGGCCGCGCGCAGCATCGTGGTGTCCTCGTTCGGCAAGACCTATCACTGCACCGGCTGGAAGCTCGGCTACGCGGTGGCGCCGGCGGCGCTGTCGGCGGAGTTCCGCAAGGTGCACCAGTACCTCACCTTCTGCACCTTCCATCCGGCGCAGGTGGCGTTCGCCGAATTCATGGCGAGCACGCCGGAGCATTACCTGGAACTGCCGGCGTTCTACCAGGCCAAGCGCGATCGTTTCCGCGCGCTGATCGCGCCGTCGCGCTTCAAGCTGCTGGACGTGCCGGGCGGTTACTTCCAGCTGGTCGATTATTCGGCGATCCGCGACGAACCCGACGTGGCCTTCTGCGAATGGCTGGTGAAGCAGGGCGGCGTGGCGGCGATCCCGCTGGCGCCGTTCTACGAGACCGCGCCGGATACGCGCCTGGTCCGCCTGTGCTTCGCCAAGAGCGATGCCACCATGGACGCTGCGGCGGAGCGCCTATGCAAGCTCTGACCGTCAGCCTGGTGCAGGGCGCCACGCGCTGGCACGACGCGCCGGCCAACCGCGACTACTACGGCGCGCTGGTGCGCGGCGTGGCGGGGAAGAGCGACCTGATCGTGCTGCCGGAGACGTTTCTCTCCGGCTTCAGCAACGACACCCGCGCCAGCGCCGAGACCATGGACGGCGAGGGCGTGGCGTGGCTGCGCGCGCTGGCGCAGGAAGTCGGCGCCACCCTGTGCGGCAGCCTGGCCATCCGCGAAGGCGACACGGTCTACAACCGCCTGCTGTGGGTGCGCCCGGACGGCAGCTTCGCGCAGTACGACAAGCGCCATCTGTTCCGCATGGCCGGCGAGCACACCCGCTACGGCGGCGGCCGCGAGCGGCTGATCGTGGAGCTGAAGGGTTGGCGCATCCTGCCGCAGGTCTGCTACGACCTGCGCTTTCCGGTGTGGCTGCGCAACCGTCGCGCGGAAGCGGCGGCGGGCGGCATGGACTACGACCTGGCCGTGTTCGTCGCCAACTGGCCCGCGCCGCGCCGCCAGCCATGGCGCACGCTGCTGCGCGCGCGTGCGATCGAGAATCTCAGCTATGTGATCGGGCTCAATCGCGTCGGCGTGGACGGCAACGACTTGCCGTACGCGGGCGACAGTGCAGTGCTCGATGCCGTCGGCGAGCCTCTGATCGAGTTGGGCCCGCAGGAGCAGGTGGCAACGGTGACGCTGGATCCGGCGCCGCTGCTGGCGCATCGCGAGCGCTTTCCGGCGTGGATGGATGCGGACGAGTTTTCGCTGCAGCCGTGAGAGCGGCTTCGTTCCTCAAGATGCCGTAGCCCGCTTTTTGCTCGTCATTCCGGCGCAGGCCGGAATCCAGTAACGGTAACGCTCGATTGTCGCCCTGATGGCCCAGCCGGTTGCCGGCCACGCTATCGCGACAAGCAGACGATATCGAAACTGGATTCCGGCCTGCGCCGGAATGACGGAGAGGGTTTGCGACCTGTGCCCAAAAAAGCCGCCGAAAGGCGGCCTTTTCGTAGGTTGGGCTGAGCGCAGCGAACCCCAACAGACCTCGCACCGCCAGCGTCACGTTGGGGTTCGCTGCGCTCACCCCAACCTACGCCGTGCGTGTCAGAGGATACCCAGCACCGACTCCGGCGGACGCCCGAGCTTCGCCTTGCCGTTGGCGACCACGATCGGCCGCTCGATCAGCCGCGGGTACTGCGACATCGCTGCAATCAGGTCATGCTCGCTCAGCGCAGGATTGTCCAGGCCCAGCTCGGTGTATTCCGCCTCGCCCGTGCGGATCAGTTCGCGCGCCGTCATGCCGAGCTGGTCCAGCAACTGGACCAGCTCCTCCACGCTGGGCGGTGTATCGAGGTAATTGATCACCTCGCACTGGCAGCCGCGCTCCTGCAGCAGCGCCAGCGTCGCGCGCGACTTGGAGCAGCGGCTGTTGTGGTAGATGCGGACCGCGTTCATCGCCGGAGCGATCCTCAGCGGTTGCCGCCGCGCGGACCGCCGCGGCCGCCGCCGTGCGGACGAGCGCCACCGCCGCCGTGGCGATTGCCGCCGCCCTGGGTCGGGCGATTGCCGCCCTGGCCGCCCGGACGGTTGCCGCCGCCGCTGCGTGCCTGCGGACGGCCGCCCTTGTTGCCCTGAGCGCCCTGGCCGCCGCCATAGCCGCGATTGCCGCCGCCACCGCCACCGCCGAAGCCGCCGTAGGGATTGCCGCCGCCCTGGGCCTGGCCGCCCGGACCGCGCTTGCCGCCACCGCTGCCGCTGCGACGATTGCCGCCGCCGTAACCCTGGCCCTGGCCACCACCGCTGCCGCCACCGCCTTCGCGGCTCTCGCC
>Ga0102590_1000276_pt1 | contig 130373 bp, 117 predicted proteins | sample AraplaMF_Col_mMF_FD_76859 | JGI IMG/M metagenome (GOLD analysis project Ga0102590, IMG submission 76859) | Arabidopsis root microbial communities from the University of North Carolina, USA - plate scrape MF_Col_mMF | ecosystem: Host-associated > Plants > Roots > Endosphere | place: USA... | reverse complement strand
GCAAGGAAATACGCGGCAAGATCAAATCGGTGGAGAACACCAAGAAGATCACCAAGGCCATGGAGATGGTCGCCGCCTCCAAGATGCGCAAGGCGCAGGACCGCATGCGCCATGCGCGTCCGTACGCCGAGAAGATCCGCAACCTGGCGGCCAACCTGTCGACGGCCACGCCCGAGTACAAGCACCCGTTCATGGTCGGCAACGACGATGCGAAGACGGTCGGCTTCGTCGTCGTGACCACCGACAAGGGCCTGTGCGGCGGCCTGAACACCAACGTGCTGCGCGCCGTCACCGGCAAGCTGCGCGAGCTGGAAACGCAGGGCCTGAAGTCCGAGGCGGTCGCCATCGGCAACAAGGGCCTGGGCTTCCTGAACCGCGTCGGCGTCAAGGTGGTGTCGCAGGCCACGCAGCTGGGCGACAAGCCGCATCTCGACAAGCTGATCGGCCCGGTCAAGGTGCTGTTCGACGCCTATGCCGAAGGCAAGCTGAAGGCGGTGTACCTCTGCTACACCCGCTTCATCAACACGATGAAGCAGGAGCCGGTGGTGCAGCAGCTGCTGCCGCTCGCGGCCGACAGCCTGGTGGTCGACAAGGGCACCCATGGCTGGGACTACCTGTACGAGCCGGATGCGCCGACGGTCATCAACGAGCTGTTGGTGCGCTACACCGAAGCGCTGGTGTACCAGGCGGTGGCCGAGAACATGGCCTCCGAGCAATCGGCGCGCATGGTGGCGATGAAGTCCGCCACCGACAACGCCGGCAGCGTCATCGGCGAGCTGAAGCTGGTCTACAACAAGACCCGCCAGGCGGCGATCACCAAAGAACTGTCCGAGATCGTCGCCGGTGCGGCGGCGGTCTGACCCCTGAATTGATTCAAAGGAAGAAACATGGCTGACGGCAAGATTGTTCAGTGCATCGGTGCGGTGGTGGACGTGGAGTTCCCCCGCAATGCCATGCCCAAGATCTACGACGCGCTGAAGATGGAGGGCTCGGCCCTGACGCTCGAAGTGCAGCAGCAGCTGGGCGACGGCGTGGTGCGCACGATTGCGCTGGGTTCGTCCGACGGCCTGCGCCGCGGCCTGACCGTGCGCAACACCGGCAAGGCGATCTCGGTGCCGGTGGGCCGTGCGACGCTCGGCCGCATCATGGACGTGCTGGGCGCGCCGATCGACGAGCGCGGCGAAGTCAGCCAGGAACTGACCGCCTCCATCCACCGCAAGCCGCCGGCCTATGACGAGCTGAGCCCGTCGCAGGACCTGCTCGAGACCGGCATCAAGGTGATCGACCTGGTGTGCCCGTTCGCCAAGGGCGGCAAGGTCGGCCTGTTCGGCGGCGCCGGCGTCGGCAAGACCGTCAACATGATGGAGCTGATCAACAACATCGCGAAGGCGCACTCGGGCCTGTCGGTGTTCGCCGGTGTCGGCGAGCGCACCCGCGAGGGCAACGACTTCTATCACGAGATGGCCGACTCCGGCGTCGTGAACCTGGAGAACCTGCCCGAGTCGAAGGTCGCGATGGTCTACGGCCAGATGAACGAGCCGCCGGGCAACCGCCTGCGCGTCGCGCTGACCGGCCTCACGATCGCCGAGTCGTTCCGCGACGAAGGCCGCGACGTGCTGTTCTTCGTCGACAACATCTACCGCTACACGCTGGCCGGTACCGAGGTGTCGGCACTGCTGGGCCGCATGCCGTCCGCCGTGGGCTACCAGCCGACGCTGGCCGAGGAAATGGGCCGCCTGCAAGAGCGCATCACGTCGACCAAGGTCGGCTCGATCACGTCGATCCAGGCCGTGTACGTCCCTGCGGACGACCTGACCGACCCGTCGCCGGCCACCACCTTCGCCCACCTGGACTCCACCGTGGTGCTGTCGCGCGACATCGCGTCGCTCGGCATCTACCCCGCGGTCGACCCGCTGGACTCGACCAGCCGCCAGCTCGACCCGAACGTGGTCGGCGAAGAGCACTACACCGTGGCCCGCCAGGTGCAGGGCACGCTGCAGCGCTACAAGGAACTGCGCGACATCATCGCGATCCTGGGCATGGACGAACTGGCGCCGGAAGACAAGCTGGCCGTGGCGCGCGCGCGCAAGATCCAGCGTTTCCTGAGCCAGCCGTTCCACGTGGCCGAGGTCTTCACCGGCTCGCCGGGCAAGTACGTGCCGCTGAAGGAAACGATCCGCGGCTTCAAGATGATCGTCAACGGCGAGTGCGACAGCCTGCCGGAACAGGCCTTCTACATGGTCGGCACGATCGACGAAGCGATCGCCAAGGCCAAGACCATCCAGTGACCTGAGGAAACAGCATGGCAACCCTGCATGTCGACGTCGTCTCTGCCGAGGAAGCCATCTTCTCCGGCGAGGCGAAGTTCGTGGCGCTGCCGGGTGAGAACGGCGAGCTGGGCATCCTGCCCCGGCACACGCCGCTGATCACCCGCATCAAGCCGGGCGCGGTGCGCATCCAGCGCGCCGACACCGGCGAGGAAGAGTTCGTGTTCGTGGCCGGCGGCATCCTCGAGGTGCAGCCGGGCGTGGTCACCGTGCTGGCCGACACCGCGATCCGCGGCAAGGACCTGGACGAGGCCAAGGCCACCGAGGCGAAGAAGATCGCCGAGGAAGCGCTGAAGAACGCGAAGAGCGACCTCGACCTGGCGAAAGCGCAGAACGAGCTGGTGGCGCTGGCTGCGCAGATCGCCGCACTCCGCAAGTACCGCAAGAAATAAGCGTCGGCCGTCCCGACAAGAACCCGCCCGGCGCAAGCCCGGCGGGTTTTTCGTTCATGGCTTGGCCGGGGCCGTCACCGGCTTCAAGGTGCCGCAATCCGCCCCCAGCCACTTCGCATTGATCGTCATCTGCGAGGTGCGCGTCTGGCCCTTGATCGCCATCGTCGTCGAGGTCTTGACGCTGTAGCTCTCGGGTGTCGTGAAGATCGCCTCGCCGTCGGTTTCCGAGGCCGGCTCGGTGCACACCGAATGCCACTTCCAGCTGCTCGCGCTGCGCGTGCCGAAATCGGTCTTGCAGCGTTGCTGCTGCCCCTGCCACTGGCCCTGGTCGAGCGACTCGCGGCTCAGGCAGATCTTCATCGCGCCGCCGGCACCCATCGAGGCATCGACGCCGCGTTCCTTCATGGCGGCCTCCAGCCGGGCGCGCACCTCGGGCGGCATGTCCTTCATGCGCTGCGACGGATCCGGCGCCTTCTGGCCGTTGACCAGGCGCTCGCTCTGCACCTGCCACAGGCCGGGCTTGATCGGCGGCGCGGTCTGCGCCTGCACGGCCGGGCCGAGGCAGGCCAGCAGCAACAGGGGCGACAGCGGCACGAGGCGGGTGGGGCGCATGGCAGTCTCCTGAAGGCAGGGATGAGCCGCATGATGGCATGCGGGCGCGATACTGCAAGCCATGTCGCTGATCGATGAAGCCCTGCGCGCCGGCCATGCATCCGTGCCGCGCTCGAACGCCCGACTGCACCGCGTGCTGGTCGCCGGGGGTGGCGGGCCGCTCGGCTCGGCGCTGCTCGAACAGCTGCTGGCCGCACGCGCCTTCGCCTCCGTCAACGTGCTGGTGACGCAGCCCACGCGCACCGCGCTGCGCGGCCTGCAGACCCTGCTGTGGAACGGCAGCGATGCCCTGCCGGCCGGCGACGATGCGGTCGGCGTGATCGTGTTCGACCGCGAGCGCCACGCGAACGGCCGCGAGGTCTCGTTCTACCGCCCGGAGCCCGGACAACTGGCCGCGCTGGCCACGCAATGGCATGCGCGCGGCGTGCGCCACCTGCTGGTCGTGATGCCGCACACGATGGCCAGCCTGCCCGATGCGCTGAAGCGCGGCCTCGCCAACCTGGACGAGCATGCGGTGGCGGCGCTCGGCTTCGAGCACCTGGTGTTCATCCGCTCGGCGCAGGCCCCGGCCCACGAGCGCGCCGCCCACCCGGCGCAGCGGCTGGCGCATTGGATGCTGTCGCAGCTGCAGCTGATGGTGCCGCAGCGCGACCGGCCGGTGCGCGCGCAGAAGGTGGCGCAACTGGCCGCGCAGATCGCGGCCCAGCTGCCGCACAGCCCACCGGGCACGCGCGTCGTGCCGCCGGAGATGGTGTGGCAAGCGGCGCAGACCGACGACGTCGCCAGCCTCGCCCGGGCCTGGCTCAACGGGCCAGTGCCAGCGTCAATGCCTGCTGCACCGGGCCCGCTGTAGCCTCGGCCGCGCTGCTGGCAGTCGCCCGCGCCGGCGGCTTCGGCAGCGGGCGCAGCTGCGACATCACCCAGCGCAGCCGCGGCCCGTTGACCGCGCCGCTGGCCGACCAGCGCGCCAGTTCGAGATCCGGGTTGTGCAGCAGGCTCGCGAGCCAGGCCGCCTCGGCCGGCGTCAGCCGGTCGGCGCGCTTGTGCAGCAGGTGCCAGGCCGCGGCATGCGCGCCGCAGCGGCCTTCGCCCCACGGTACCAGCGACAGGTAGAGGTGCATCACGCGCGCCTTGCCCAGCGTGCGGTCGAGCTCGACCGCGTACAGCAGCTCGCGCAGCTTGCGCACGTGGCCGTGTGCCCCGCCGGTGTAGACCAGGCGCGCGACCTGCTGCGACAGCGTGCTGGCGCCGCGCTGCGGCTCGAACGACATCGCGCTCGCGATCTCGTCGGCGTCGTAGCCGGTGTGCTCGAAGAAGCGCTGGTCCTCGGCCGCGATCACCGCGCGCGGCAGCCAGGTGCCGAAACCGCTCGCCGGCACCGGTACGCTGCCGGCGCAGCCGGGCACGGCGTTCATCAGCTCCTCGGTGCCGAGCCCGGCGACGCGCAAGCCGTCGACCTGCGGGCGAAAGCGCAGCGTGCGCGCCGGCAGCCGCAGGTCCAGGTCGAAGCGCAGGCGGCCGTCGATCTGCGCCCTGGGCAGCTCGGGGATGGACGCGGCGAACAGCGCAAAGGCGTCGGCGACCGGCGTGTCGTCCGCGCTCGCCTCGATCAGCAGCTGCTGCGGTGTCAGCACCGCGCGCCAGCGGCCACGCACGGCGCGTGCTTCTTCGCCGAGCGCGAACCGGCCGTGCAGGTTCATGTCGGCGTCGCGCGACAGCGTGAAGCCGATGCGCTTCAGCCGCACCGGATCGCCCGGCACGCCGATGCCGCGCAGCGCGCACGGCGCGCATTCGCCGCGCCACCCGTCGGGCCCGTCCGCCGCGAGCCGCACGCGACCGAACGGCGTGCGCAGCGCGCGGTCCTCGAGCACGCGCAGCATCACCGGGTGGGTCGCGAGCCGGATCAGCGCCGGCATGCTGACCTGGCGCTGCCACGGGCCGAGGTGCAGCGTCTCGGCCCACTCGCCGTCGACCGGCCGCAGCAGCCGCAGCATGGCGAACACGCTGCCCAAGGCCGCGAGCAGCAGTCCCGCCAGCACGAGCCCCAGCGTCAAACCCCAGCGCCTCACAGCGACCTCGCCAGCGTCACGGCCTGCCACGGCCCGGTGCTCTGCCCGAGCTGTGTGGCCCAGAACCAGCTCGACGCATCGGTGAACGCCCGGCCCTGCGCATCGACGATGCGCTCGCAGACGCGGGTGCGCCGGCCGTCGCGCTCGGCGACGAAGCAGCGCCACAGGCGCGCGGCGTTGTCGCGCTCCAGCTGCGCATTCTCGATGCGGTAGCCGAGCCCGCGGTAGCAGTCGGCGGCGGGGTGCAGCATGCGGGTCGGGGCCTGCACGTCGCGCAGCACCAGCACCTGGGTGCCGTCGGTCAGCCGCGCGATGCGCCCCGGGAAGTGCGCGGCGAAGCGCTGCTCGACCGGGCTGAGCGCCAGCGGGCGCAGCGTGCGGCCGTCCCAGTCACGCGGCCATTCGGTGGCGACGGCGGAGTCGTTCGAGCGCTCGCGCGGCGCCGTCCAGGCCGGCACGGTCGCGCAGACGATGAGCAGCAGCGCGAACGCCAGCTTGTGCCGCAGGCCGTCGCGGTCATTTCGTTTCAGCATCATCGGCCTCCCGCATCAGCATCACGACCCCGGCACACACCAGCGCCAGCACACCCAGGCCGATGCCCTGGTGCAGCCATTCGGCGACCGGCCCGCGTGCCTCCAGCGCCACCAGCGCGGTGTTGCGCAGCACGTTGCCGCCCAGCACCGCCGCGCCCACCCACGGCAGGCGCCGGGCGAAGCTGCGCTCGCGCAAGTCGGCGAAGGCGGCCACCGCACAGGCGCAGAAGTAGGCCATCCACACCATCTGCACGCCCGAGCAGGGCGCGTCGACGATGATCAACCGCCCTTCGACCTGCATCGCGGTGCCGCTGCGCTCGGCCGCCAGGCCGGCCAGCTGCAGCAGCCAGGTGCTGCACTGCGCGGTCACCAGCCGCAGCGGAAAGCCGGCGTAGAACTGCAGCGACGAGATGACCGGCAGCGACAGCACCGCGAGACCGGCGAGCGGCAGCGTCGCGCGGCCCGAGGGCGCGAACGCGCGCCCGCTGCACGCCAACGCCGCGACGGCCAGCAGCGCGCCGGCCAAGGGCGGCGCGACGGCGAGCGACAGCGTCGCCAGCGCCGTCAGCACGCCCGACGCGATCCACCACGCCGGCCGCGGCGAACCGCGCATCTCGCCGGCATGCCAGGCCAGCCAGGCCAGCAGCACCGCGGCGGCCACCAGCCCGAGCGGATCGTCCGATCCATCGGCCAGCCGCTGTGCGGCCCAGCGTCCATGCGGCCACAGCGCGAGTGCCTGCAAGCCGAGCCACGCCACCGGCGGCATGGCCTCGAAGCGCCCCAGCCAGCGGCCGGTGGGCGAGGTGGACAACACGGTGGCCATGGGCAGGCCTCATGCCGCGCGGCGGCGCTGCAACGCGACGCCGGCGACAGCGATCACCACCAGGAGCGCGAGCCAGGCGGCCGGCTCCGGCGTGCTCGGCACCTCGGCGCCCAGGGCCGTCTCGGCCACGCCTTCGGGCAGCGGCGACGGCTGGTCGACGGTGGGCGCGAGCGCCGGGTTCGGGTTGCGCACCACCTGGTCGACGGCGATGAAGCTGGTGTACTGCGTCAGCAGGCTGTACTTGAGGCCCAGCGTCGTGATGGCGTCCTTCTCGGCATTGCCGCCCATCAGCGCCTCCTGGTCGCCCAGCATCGCGATGCGCCGGCGCGCCCACAGGTGGCGCAGGGCGGCAGAGGCCTGCTCTTCATGCCCGGCGACCAGCAGCTCCTGGCGCCACGGGCCGTCGGCCGCGCGGCCTTCCAGCACCAGCTTGCCGGCCGCCGGCACGCCAGCTTGGGCGCGCCACTTGCCATGCAACAGCACCGGTCGGCCGCCCAGCACGTCGGGCAGCTGTGCCGGTTCGACGTCGTACACGTCCAGGCCCTCGAAGCGCGCCTTCACCTGCGTCAGCACCGGCGCATCGATCAGGCGGCGCAGCCGCTCGGCCTGGGCCGCGGCCTCGGCCGGCCTGGTGACGATGAAGGCTTCGCCCTGGCCAGCGCGCGCGATGCCTTCGATCAGGTTGCGGTTGACGCTGCTGCCGATGCCGAACGCGAACACGTTCGACTGGTTCAGGTTGCGGCGCACCAGCTGGAACACCTCGGACTCGACGGTGACGTAGCCGTCGGTCACGACGATCACGCTGCGCGAGACGTCGTCGGCCTTGGTCAGCGCCGCGATGCGCTTCAAGGCCGGCACGATCTCGGTGCTGCCGCCGCCGGTGGTGGATTGCAGCGTCTGCAACGCGCGCTCGATGTTGGCGCGCGTGGCCGGCACGGATTCCGGCGACAGCATGCGGTTGCTGCCGGAGAACAGCATCACGTTGAAGGTGTCGCTCGGGCGCAGGCTGCCGATCAGGTTCTGCAGCAGCACCTTGGCGGTGTCCAGCGGGTAGCCGCGCATCGAGCCCGAGATGTCGACGACGAAGATGTAGTCGCGCGGGTTGATCTGCTGCAGCGGCACGGCCTTCGGCGGCTCGACCATCGCGAGGAAGAAGTTCTCGCCGCCGCTGCTGTCGTCGCCGCGGTAGAGCATCAGGCCCGATTCGATGCGGTCGCCGGCCAGGCGGTAGTTCAGGATGAAGTCGCGGTTGTTCGAGGGACGGGGGGTCTCGGCCAGCGTGACCATCGCGTGGGCGGTGTCGGCGCCCTGCACGCGGATGTCGTGCGACGGCGAGGCCAGGTCCTTCACCGCGACCGGCGCGTCGACGCGCAGCTTCAGGTCGAACGCGCTCTTCGGTTCGACGCCGGCGCGCAGGTAGGGCGTGGCAGCCCAGGTCTCGCGCGCCGCGGCGCCGCTCGGGCTGTTGTAGCGCGGCCCGACGACGGTGGGGAAGACGAAGCCGTATTGCGCGTCGGTCGGCACCAGCAGCTCGGTGTAGCGCAGCTCCACCGCGACGTCGTCGCCGGGCAGGATGTTGGCGACGTTCATCTCGAACACGTTGGGCCGATGCTGTTCGAGCAGTGCGCTGGTCTTGCCCTCGCGCTTCGCGGCGTCGTACTCGATGCGCGCCTGCTGCTTCTCGCGGATGCGTGCGGTCAGCAGCCGGTTGCCCAGGCGCACGGTCATGCCGTACACGGCGGCCTGCGTCGAGCCGGGGAACACGTAGCGCGCCTCGATCGGGCGCTGGCCTTCGTTGCGGTAGTGCTGGGTGACGCTGACGTCGGCGATCACGCCGCTGATGCGCACGTCGACCCGGGTCGACTTGAGCGGCAGGCGGTCGGTGCCGGGGTCGTCGCTGTCGATGAAGAAGTAGGGGCTCTCGGCCTTCGGGGCCTCGGAATCGTCGGCGCGGGCCGGCGACCAGGCCAGCGTGAGGATCGCGGCGAACAGCGACAGCGCGATGCACAACAGCACGCGACCGACGTGGGTGAGAGGACGCAGCGGGTGGAACGGGACGCGGCGCAGCGGGGGCATGGGGTGTTCTCCTGGGCGCGCCACGGGGCGGGCGCGTGGACCGGAGAATCGGGCCCGCATGCGAAGCGGGTTCGAAGGCTGACGCGCTGCTGTGTGAAGTGCGCGTGAAGCCGGGCTACGCGTTCAACGGCAGCGAGAGGGTGGCGATCGCGCCGCCGGCCGCGGCGTTCTTCAGCGTGATGCGCCCCTCGTGCAACTCGGCGATCTCGCTGACGAAAGCCAGGCCCAGCCCGGTGCTCTTCTTGCGCGAATGCGGCCGCGCGAGCGAATAGAACTTCTCGAACACCTTCGACTCGGCGTAGTCCGGGATGCCGGGGCCGTCGTCGTGCACGCACAGGTCCACCGTGCGGCGGTTCGGCCGCAGCGACAACCGAACCGTGCCGCCGTCCGGCGAGAAATCGAGCGCGTTGTCGAGCAGGTTCGACAGCGCCCGCTGCAGCAGGAAGGCATCGCCGTCGACGCTCGCATCCGGCCCGTCCTCGACGACGATGGCCTGCTTGCGCGCCGCCGCCGCGCCCTGCGCGCTGGCTGCCAGCTCGTTCATCAGCGGCCGCAGCGCCACCGGCGCGCGCCGCTCCAGGCTGCGCCGCGATTCGAGCGCCGTCAGCTCCATCATGCGGTCGACCAGCTCCTGGATGCGGTGCGTCTCGCGCGCGATGTTGGCGACGAAGCGCGCGCGGTCGGCGTCCGGCATCGGCTCCTGCAGCAGCTCGGCCGCGCCGCGGATCGCCGACAGCGGGCTCTTCACCTCGTGCGTCAGCGTCTGCACGTAGTCGGCCACGTAGTTGCGCCCGGCCAGCGCATCGCGCATCTCGTCGTAGGCCGCGCCGATCGCGCCCAGCGCGCGCCGGCCGAGCCGCGGCAGGCTGAAGCTGCGCTGCGCGCGCACGTAGCGCACGTAGTCGGCGATCAGCCCGAACGGCCGCACCAGCCACACCGAGACGATCACCACCAGCAGCAGCACCGCCACCACCGAGGTCGCGCCGACCAGCAGCGTCTTGCGCCGCGCCGCGTCGACGAACTGGCCGAAGCTCTGCACCGGCTTGCCGACGCTGACGGCGCCGATGATCCCGTTGCGCGCGCGCACCGGCGCGGCCACGTACATCACCGCGGTGCGGTTGTCGTTGTCGATGTCGGGCGTGGTGCGCGCGCCGTACTCGCCCTGCAGCGCGCGCCAGACGTCGTGCCACTGCGCATAGTCCTCGCCGAGGTGGCGCTGCGTCGAGTCGAACACCACCTTGCCGACGCGGTCGGTGACGATCAGCCGCAGCTCGACGCGCGTCTTCTCGAAGCCGAAGATGTCGGCCTTGAAGCGCCGCGCATACAGCGACTCGAACACCGGCGCCAGCGTCTGGGCGCGCAGCGTGCCGTCGCTCGACGACGCCTCCAGCGTCGCGGCGATCAGGTGCGCGGTCTCGACCAGCGACTCCTCGGCCGACTCGCGGTAGCGCGGGTCGATGTCGCCGAGCAGGCGGTACATCAGCACGCCGACACCGAAGGCGTAGGCGAGCAGGATGCCGACGAAGATCCGGGTTCGCTTCGAGATGTCAGCTCTCCGGCTTGCTGGCCGGCAGGTCCTCGGCCAGCGCGTAGCCGGTGCCGCGGTGCGTCTTGATCGGCTCCAGCCCGGGGGCGACGAGCTTCATCTTCGCGCGCAGCGTCTTCACGTGCGCATCGACGGTGCGGTCCAGGCTCTCGGTGGCGTCGTCCCACACGCGCTCGAGCAGCGTGTCGCGCGAGAACACATGGCCCGGCCGCGACACCAGCGTCTTCAGCAGGCCGTACTCGTAGCGCGACAGCTCCAGCAACTGGCCATAGAAGCGGATCTGCCGCCGGCCGTCATCGATCGCGATCGGCAGCGCCGGCGCCGAAGGCGCCGCCGCGGCCGCCGCCGGCTTGCCCGCGCGCCGCAGCACCGAGCGCACGCGCGCCACCAGCTCGCGCGGCGAGAACGGCTTGGCGACGTAGTCGTCGGCGCCCAGTTCGAGCCCGACCACGCGGTCGATCTCGTCGCTGCGCGCGGTCAGGAACACCACCGGCACGTCGGCCAGTTCGCGCAGGCGCTTGAAGACCTCGAAACCGCTGGCGTCGGGCAGGCCGACGTCCAGGATCACCAGCGCCGGCGCCTGGGCCTGCACGTGGGCGACGGCTTCTTCGCCGGTCGCGACCCAGGCCGGGTCGAAGCCGTCGGTGCGCAGCGCGTACTGCAGCGTGTCGGCGATGCCGGGTTCGTCCTCGACGATCAGGATGCGCGGCTTCATTCGGTCGGCAGGAAGCCTTCGATCGACAGGTAGCGCTCGCCGGTGTCGTAGTTGAAGCCCAGCACCGTCGCGCCGGCCGCGAGCTCGGGCAGTTTCTGCGCGATCGCCGCGAGCGTTGCGCCCGACGAGATGCCGACCAGCAGGCCTTCCTCGCGCGCGGCGCGGCGTGCCATGTCCTTGGCCGCTTCCGGGTCGACCTGGATCACGCCGTCGAGCAGGTCGACCTGCAGGTTCTTCGGGATGAAGCCGGCGCCGATGCCCTGGATCGGGTGCGGGCCGGGTTTGCCGCCGCTGATCACCGGCGACAGCGTCGGCTCGACCGCGTACACCTTCAGCTTCGGCCAGCGCGCCTTCAGCACCTTGGCGCAGCCGGTGATGTGGCCGCCGGTGCCGACGCCGGTGATCAGCGCATCGACGCCGCTCGGGAAGTCGGCCGCGATCTCCTCGGCCGTGGTGCGCACGTGGATGTCGATGTTGGCCGGGTTGTCGAACTGCTGCGGCATCCAGGCGCCAGGGGTTTCGGCGACCAGTTCGTTGGCGCGCACGATGGCGCCGTTCATGCCCTTCTCGCGCGGCGTCAGCACGAAGGTGGCGCCATAGGCCAGCATCAGGCGGCGGCGCTCGACGCTCATGCTCTCGGGCATCACCAGCACCAGCTTGTAGCCCTTGACGGCGGCCACCATCGCGAGGCCCACGCCGGTGTTGCCGGAGGTCGGCTCGATGATGGTGCTGCCGGGCTTCAGCAGGCCGCCGGCTTCGGCCGCCTCGACCATCGACAGCGCGATGCGGTCCTTGATGGAGCCGCCCGGGTTCGAACGCTCGCTCTTCACGTAGACCTTGTGCGTGCCGCCGAACAGGCGGTTGATGCGGATGTGCGGGGTGTTGCCGATCGTCTGCAGGATGTTCGATGCGAGCATGGTGACCTCCGGTCGTTGGAGCGCAAATTATGGGCGCGATAATTCGCCGATGTTTGCACCGCTTCAGAACGACACCTTCCTGCGGGCCTGCCTGCGCCAGCCCACCGAACACACCCCCGTCTGGCTGATGCGCCAGGCCGGCCGCTACCTGCCGGAATACCGCGCCACGCGCGCCAAGGCCGGCAGCTTCATGGGCCTGGCCACCAACACCGACTACGCGACCGAGGTGACGCTGCAGCCGCTGGAACGCTACGCGCTCGACGCAGCCATCTTGTTCAGCGATATCCTGACCATTCCCGATGCGATGGGCCTGGGCCTGAGCTTCGCGCTCGGCGAAGGGCCGAAGTTCGCGTCGCCGGTGCGCGACGAAGCCGCGGTGCAGCAACTCGCGGTGCCCGACATGGACAAGCTGCGCTACGTGTTCGATGCCGTCACGTCGATCCGCCGCGCACTGAACGGCCGCGTGCCGCTGATCGGCTTCTCGGGCAGCCCGTGGACGCTCGCCTGCTACATGGTCGAAGGCGCCGGCTCGGACGACTACCGCCTCGTCAAGACCATGCTGTACGGCCGGCCCGACCTGATGCACCGCATGCTGAGCGTCAACGCCGATGCGGTGGCGCTGTACCTGAACACCCAGATCGAGGCCGGCGCGCAGGCCGTGATGATCTTCGACAGCTGGGGCGGCGTGCTCGCCGACGGCGCGTTCCAGGACTTCAGCCTCGCCTACACGCAGCGCGTGCTCGGCCAGCTGAAGAAGGAACACGACGGCCAGCGCATCCCGCACATCGTGTTCACCAAGGGCGGCGGCCTGTGGCTGGAGCAGATCGCGGCCAGCGGTGCCGACGTCGTCGGGCTGGACTGGACCGTGAACCTCGGCTCGGCGCGCCAGCGCGTCGGCGGGCAGGTCGCGCTGCAGGGCAACCTCGACCCGAACGTGCTGTTCGCGCCGCCGGCGCAGATCCGCACCGAGGTCGAGCGCACGCTGCGCAGCTATGGCAGCGACAACACCGGCCACATCTTCAACCTGGGCCATGGCATCAGCCAGCACACGCCGCCGGAGCACGTGTCGGTGCTGGTCGACGCGGTCCACGCCGGCTCGCGGCGCTGAGCCGCTTCCCATCTGTCGGCGGTTGCACTCGCTTACACCGCATTGGCCCTAGGGGGGAGTGATTTCCCCAGGTACGTTTGCACAGTACTTGACTTATCCCCAAAACGCTGAATGTGACAAAGGGCCGCCGCGGACGCTGCAATGCAACATGCCCGGATCCCGTACACGCGCTAAGTTGTTGATTTCATTGGGCTCGCAAATTGCCGCGAAAGTGTGCAACGCAAGCCGAGGCCAAACAGATCAAGAACTTAGCGCAGCTCTCTGCAGGTTTCCCACAAAGTTATCCACAGATCGCGGGGAAAGCTCCAAAAGCCTTTGTGCATCAGAGACTTAGATAGATTTCCTGAGGGTCCCTCTAGCTTTGGCCGATAACTCGATCCCCGCAGGCGGCGACGCCGGCACCGTGCTGCCGGTGGCGGTGGAGACGCCACAGCACAGTGGGCTGCAGGGCACGCTGGACTATGCATGCGAGCGCCCGCTCCCTCCGGGGACCCTGGTGCGGGTGCCTTTGGGTCGACGCGAGGTGCCGGGCATCGTCTGGCCGGGCGAGGCCTCGAGCGAGCCCTCGCGGGCCTTGAAGCCGGTCAGCCAGGTGCTCGACGCCTTGCCGCCGCTGGCGACGCGCTGGTGCGAGCTGGTCGGGTTCGCCGCGGCGTACTACCAGCGCAGCATCGGCGAGATGGCCTTGTCGGTGCTGCCGCCGGAATTGCGCAAGCTCGACGACGCGCAACTGGCGACGCGGATCGCGCGCCTGCGCAAGTCGATGGCGGCCGCCGCGCCCGCGACCCCGCCCGCGGCGGTGCCCGAGCTGAACGCGGACCAGGCCGCGGTGCTCGAGCGGCTGCAGGCCCTGCACACGCCGGGGTCGTCGCCGGTGGTGCTGCTGCACGGCCTGACCGGCAGCGGCAAGACCGAGGTCTATTTGCGGGCGGCCGAGCGCGCGCTGGCCGCCGGCCAGCAGGTGCTGGTGCTGGTGCCCGAGATCAACCTGACGCCGCAGCTCGAGGCGCGCTTTGCCGAGCGCTTCGGCAGCGGCCCGGCGCCGCGGCGCATCGTCTCGCTGCACAGCGGGCTCACGCCGGTGCAGCGGCTGAAGCACTGGCTGGCGGCGCACCTGGGGCTGGCCGACCTGGTGCTGGGCACGCGGCTGGCGGTGTTCGCGCCCCTGCCGCGGCTGGGGCTGATCGTGGTCGACGAGGAGCACGACCCGTCCTACAAGCAGCAGGAGGGCGCCCGCTACTCGGCGCGCGACCTGGCGGTCTACCGCGGCAAGCTGGAAGGCGCCTGCGTGGTGCTCGGTTCGGCGACGCCGTCGCTCGAAAGCTGGCAGCGCGCCGAGCAGGGCCGCTACGCGCGGCTGACGATGGGGCAGCGCATCGGCGGCGGCAGCCTGCCCGCGGTGCGGCTGGTGGACATGAACCTCTTGCCCAAGGTCAAGGGCATCAGCACCGCGCTGTCGCCGCAGTTGGTGGGTGCGCTCGGCCAGAGGCTGGAACGCGGCGAGCAGAGCATGCTGTTCCTGAACCGGCGCGGCTATGCGCCGGTGCTGCATTGCGGCGAGTGCGGCTGGAAGAGCGCCTGCCCGAACTGCAGTGCCTTCCGCGTGTTCCACCGCATCGACCGCACGCTGCGCTGCCACCACTGCAGCCTGACGCAGCCGGTGCCGCGGGCCTGCCCGGATTGCGGCAACCTCGACATCGCGCCGATGGGGCGCGGCACCGAGCGGCTGGAGGAGCAGCTCGCGCAGGCGCTGCCCGGCGCGCGCATTGCGCGCATCGATGCGGACTCGACGCGGCTGAAGGGCTCGCTGGAAGCGCAGCTGTCGGCGGTGCACGATGGCAACGTCGACGTGCTGGTGGGCACGCAGATGGTGGCCAAGGGGCACGATTTCCGGCGCATCACGCTGGTGGCCGCGGTCGACCCGGACAGTGCGCTGTTCAGCAGCGATTTCCGGGCGCCGGAGCGGGTGTTCTCGCTGCTGATGCAGGCGGCGGGGCGGGCCGGGCGCGATGCGGCGCAGTCGGGCGCCAGCGAGATGTGGGTGCAGACCTGGCACCCGCGGCACGCGCTGTACCAGGCGCTGCGCCAGCACGACTATGCGGCGTTCGCGAACGGGCAGCTGAAGGAGCGCGAGATGGCGGGGCTGCCGCCGTTCACGCACCTGGCGCTGCTGCGGGCTGAGGCGCGCACGGTGGAGGCGGCGCGCGATTTCCTGCAGGCGGCGTCGGACCTGGCGAACCAGTTCGACGGCGCGGACCAGCTGCTGATCTACCCGCCGGTGCCGACCAGCGTCGCGCGTGTCGCCAATGTCGAGCGCATGCAGATGCTGATGGAGGCGCCCACGCGCGGGGTGTTGCAGCGGGTGTTGACGTCGTGGGTGGCGAGCCTGCCGTCGCTGCGCGGGGCGCACAAGGGCGTGCTGCGCTGGGCGCTCGATGTCGATCCGCTTGCGATATGAAGGACGATCCCGGATGCCAATCCGGGATCGTCCCTCAGACCAGCAACCCCGGCACCAACGGCACCAGCGACTGCCGCAGCGCCGTCGACGCGCCGAGCAGCGCGAACCCGAGCAACTGCCCGTCCCCGCTGTGGAAGCGTGCATCGCAGCCGTCGTCGCCGAGCGTCACGCTCCACGCGCCCGACGCGTCCAGCGGCGGCGGGCACACCACCGTCGGGCAGGCCGGCGTCTTCACGATCACCGGCATCGCGGGGTACACCACCGGCGTCGGCTTGCCCGCCAGCGTGGCCGCGAGCGCCCGTGCCTGCTGCATGATCGGCATCACGTACGGCAGCGTGTGGCCGTCGACCTCGGCGCAATCGCCCAAGGCATGCACGTTCGGCGCGCTGGTCGCGAGCAGGCGGTTCGTCACCACCCCGCGGTTGACCGTGATGCCGGCCGCATGCGCCAGCGCCGTGCGCGGGCGCAGCCCGATCGCCGACAGCACCAGGTCGGCCGACAGCGTGTCGCCGTTGTCCAGCGTCAGCGTGAAGCCGCTGCCATCGCGCTGCACGCTCCTCACCGAGGTGCCGAAGCGGAATGCGACCCCGGCCGCCTCCAGCTTCTCGCGCAGCCGCGCGCTGGCCTGTTCGGGCAGCAGCCGCGGCAGCGCCCGCGGCGCCAGGTCGATCACCGTCGGCGCGATGCCGCGCGCCAGCAGGTCGTTGGCGAACTCGCAGCCGATCAGGCCCGCACCGAGGATCGCGGCGCGTTGCACGCCTTCGAGCCGGTCGGCAAAACGCGCGTAGTCGTCGAGGTCGTTCACCGACAGCACCGCGTCGGCGCCATCGCCGCCGAGCGGGATGCGGATCGGGTCGGCACCGAGCGCGAGCACCAGGTCGCGGTACGCGATCGCCTCGCCGCCCTCGAGCTCGACCACCCGCGCCGCGGTGTCGATGCGCGCCACCACCGCATTGGCGCGCAGCGTCGCGTTCAGCTCGGCGGCCATCTTCTCGGCCGGCTTCATCACCAGCGAGGCCGCGGTCTTCTTGCCGGCCAGCGCGTTCGACAGCATCGGCTTGGAATAGAAGCCGGCATGGTCGCGGCTCACGATGACGAGCGGCGTGGCGGTGTCGAGCTTGCGCAGCTCGCGCGCCAGCGTGAAGCCGGCCAGCCCGGTGCCGAGGATGACGATGGGTTGGGACATGGGATCGATCAGCAGGAGGAATGGAAACAGCCCCGGCGGCGCGGGGCTGTCGATGCGCGCGTCACTGTAGCAGTCAGATCTCGACCATCTCGAAGTCGGACTTCGCGACGCCGCAGTCCGGGCATTCCCAGCTGTCGGGGATGTCGACCCAGCGCGTGCCCGGCGCGATGCCCTCTTCGGGCAGGCCCAGCGTTTCGTCGTAGATGAAGCCGCACACGATGCATTGATACTTTTTCATGGGGATGTCCAGCAGGCAGTGGAGGTCGGATTGAAGGCGGTCGGGCTTACAGCGGCAGCTTGTCCAGCGTCGCCTGGTAGTGGTTGGCGTGACGCTCTTCCACCTTGGCCAGTGCGGCGAAGCGCTTCGCGGCCTTCTCGAGCACGGCCTTGAACAGGCTGGCATGTTCCCTCGATTCGGCGATCTGCTCGTCGATCTCCTGCACCGCGGCGGTGTTTCCTTCGGCCACGGCGGCGTTGCGGAAGCTCGGGTACATCTCGGTGTACTCGTAGGTCTCGCCTTCGATCGCGAACTGCAGCGCCTTGGCCGGCGTCATGTGGGCCTTCGGGAACAGCAGGTCAGCGTGGCCGAAGGCATGCAGGATCTCCTGGTCGGCGGTGTCCTCGAAGACCTTGGCGGTCGCGTCGTCTCCCATCTCGCGGCACAGTTTGGCGAAGTAGCGGTACTTGATGTGGGCCATCGATTCGCCGGCGAAGGCGGATTCGAGGTTCTTCATCGTGACGGAGTTCGGATCGTGCGACGTTGCGGCGGAAGGGCTGGCCATGTGGGTGCTCCGGGCTGGCTGTAATGGAATGGACGCCATCGTAGGAAACGGCGCATCATTTGTACATTCAATTGCAATAACAGGAGCGATAGGTTTTTTTGAGCCTGTCGGCTCGGATTGAAAAAGCTGCCGCACAGCACCACGTTCCAGCTTCCACCGACAAGGACACCGAACCGTGCTGACCCTGCTCATCGTCGTGTGCCTCGTCGGCGCCTTCATCGCCTGGCTGGTCGGCGAACCCGCGCTGATCGAATGGCGGCGTCGCCGCGTGCGGGCGCGGCCTTTCCCGGCCGAATGGCGCGAGATCCTGCGCCGGCGCGTGCCCTATGTGCGCGGCCTGCCAGCCGACCTGCAGCTGCAGCTGAAGAAGCTGATGCAGGTGTTCCTGGCCGAGAAGGTGTTCATCGGCTGCGGCGGGCTGCAGGTGACCGAGGAGATGCGGGTGACCATCGCCGCGCAGGCCTGCCTGCTGCTGCTGAACAAGCGCCGCCCCGGCTACTACCCGAACCTGAGCCAGATCCTGGTCTACCCCGGCGCCTTCGTCGTCGACAAGGTGCACACCGGCCCGGCCGGCGTGCTGCAGGAGCAGCGCCAGGTGCTGGCCGGCGAATCGTGGTCGCAGGGCCAGGTGATCCTGTCGTGGGACGACACGCTGGAAGGCGCGTCGGCCGCCGACGATGGCCGCAACGTCGTGATCCACGAGTTCGCGCACCAGCTCGACCAGGAGAACGGCGATGCCAACGGCGCGCCGTGGATCGGGCGGCGGCATCGCGCGCGCTGGGCCCAGGTGTTCGGCAGCGAGTTCGCGCGTCTGCAGCAACAGGCCGAGCAGGGCGAGCCCAGCCTGATGAGCCACTACGGCGCCACCAACCCGGCCGAGTTCTTCGCGGTCGCGAGCGAGGTGTTCTTCGAGCAGGCGCCGCTGATGGCCGAGCAGCACCCGGCGCTGTTCGCCGAGCTGAGCCGCTACTACCGGGTGAACCCGCTCAGCTGGTAGGCCTTCAGCTGATGGCTGCGGCGTGGCGCGCGGCGTCGATCTTGCCGAGCAGCCACTGCAGCCCTGCCAGGTGCTGCTGGTCGTGGCTTGCGAGGTAGTGCACCAGGCTGCGCAGCGTCAGCGGGCCGTAGCCCTCGAACACGGCGGTGCGTTCCCACTGCACCGGCTCGATGCGGCGGATCAGCGCCATCGTCTGTTCGCGCGCGACGCGGAATGCGGCCAGGGCCTGCGCCGCATCGGCATGCGCGTAGTCGCGCTCGACGGCCAGCGCATCGGTGTCGATCGACACCAGCACCGGCCGGTCTTCGTCGAGCGTACGCTGCAGGCGCACGTGGTAGCCGTCGATCTCGATGTCGCGCACGTGGCACAGCTGGGCGAGCGGCGACAGTGCCTCGCTCGGCACGCCGTCCCACGCATCGGGCACGAAGTTCTCGTGTCCGGGCGGGACCTCGGCATAGAAGGCGGCGAGCTGGTCAGGAAAGCTGGCGAGTGCGTTCAGGGTGGCGGTGTTCATCGAAGCAGTATGACCGGCCATCCGCACGCGCGCAGCGCCGTGCGCCATCCAGCAACTTGGGGGCAGGAGCGAAGCGACTGGGGGGCTCAATGAACCGGTTGGCGGAAGCTGATGCCCATCCGGTTCCACGCATTCATGCACGAGATCGCGAAGCCGAGTTGCGCGATCTCCGGCTCGGAGAAGTGCTCGCGCAAGGCGGCGAATTCCGCATCGCTTGCGTCGCGGCCGGCGCTGCGCGTGACGATGTCGGACCAGCGCAGCGCGGCCCGTTCGCGGGCGTCGAAGAACGGCGCTTCCTCCCACGCGACCAGCGCGTTCAGGCGGCGCGGGTCGGCATCGGCCTTGACCAGGTCGCGCCAGTGCATGTCGATGCAATAGGTGCAGCCGTTGACCTGCGAGATGCGCAGCCAGACCAGGTCGATCAGGTGGGCATCGAGCGGGCCCTGCTTGACGGCGGCGCTCAGGGCGATGAGGGCCTTGGTGGCGTCAGGGGCGAGGGCCTGGTAGGGGAGGCGGGGCTTGTGGCTCATGGAGCGCGTCCTTTGGAGTGGTTGGTATTCCTCAGACGCAGGAGCTCGCGTGCTTGTGACAGTGCCGAACTACAAGGCTCGTAGCCCGGATGCCAATCCGGGGATCCTCGCCAACTTGTCGGGATTGCGCACCGAGTAGATCGCGACGATCTGCGCCCCGTCGACCACGAAGCAGTGCACCGATTCGATCCGCCCGTCGACGTAGCGCAGCAGCCCCGGCTCGCCGTTGACGTCCGCCAGCTCGTAGCGCACCGCATCGCCGAGCCGGCGGTGCACCGCCCAGTAGAGGTTCGCGATCCGGTCCGGCCCCTGCAGCAGCTTCGCGATCGATGGCACCTTGCCGCCGCCGTCGCCGATCGCCGTGACGTCCTCGGCGAGCAAGGCCTTCACCGCCTCGCGCTGCCCGCTGCGCGCGGCCACCATGAACTTGCGCAGCAGCGCTTCATGCACCGGCCGTGGCACCGCGGTGCGCGGCCGCTGCTGGCGCAGGCGCTCGGCGGCACGGTGCACCATCTGCCGGCATGCGGCCTCGCTCTTGCCGAGCATCGCCGCGATCTCGTCGTAGTCGTGGTCGAACACCTGGCGCAGCAGGAAGGCCGCGCGTTCGTCCGGCGACAGCCGCTCCAGCAAATACAGGAAGGCCAGCGACACGTCGCCGGCCAGCTCGGCGACGCTCTCGGGCGTGCGCTCGTCCAGCGGCTCGAGGATCGGCTCGGGCAGCCACCAGCCGGGATAGTGTTCGCGCTCGGCCTTCACCGCGCGCAGCCGGTCGATCGCGAGCCGCGTGACGACCGTCACCAGCCAGGCCTGCGCCGATTGCAGCGCCGCATGGTCGGCCGATTGCCAGCGCAGCCATGCATCCTGCAGCACGTCGTCCGCATCGGCCCGGGTGCCGAGCATGCGGTAGGCGATGCCGAAAAGCCGCGGGCGCTGGCCCTGGAAGATTTCGGTGGGACTGTCCATGGTCATCAGACGGGGGAGCCCCCCATTCTGTGACGCTCAGGTCAGCCAATGCGTCACGAAGATCCCGAAACCGAGGCCGTTGATCAGCATGCCGATCGCGAGGCGGAAGGTGCTTTGTCGCATGCAAGTCTCCTGGGTGGGCAGTTCCAGGATTGTCGGAACCCGAGGCGCCGCCGTAAATTCAATTGATCAAAGCATGGCAATAAAGATTGGCAATGGTCCTCACGGCCGGGCGTGCGGCATCAGCAGCCCGGCCAGCAGCGAGAAGCTGCCGAAGGCCAGCACCGTGCTGGCCAGGATGATGCGGGCGATGCGCCCGTTGTCGGCGCGGTAGCGCTCGGCCAGCAGCGACACGTTGCTCGCGCTCGGCAGCGCGGCGGCCAGCGTCAGCACGACCAGGCCGAAGTCGCCCAGCGGCACGCCGAGCCGGCGCGCCGCGAGGCCGACCAGCAGCACCAGCAGCGGGTGCAGCAGCAGCTTGATCAGCGCGACCGGCAGGAAGCGGCCGACCGGCGTGCGCGTGTGCGCATGCTGGCCGGCGCGCCACAGCACCGCGCCGATCGTGAACAGTGCCACCGGCGTGGCCGCGTCGCCCAGCATCTTGACGATCTGCGCGACCGGCCCCGGCAGCTCGCGCCCGCTGGCCGCCAGCGCGGCGCCCAGGCCGATGGCCCACGGCAGCGGGTTGCCCATCGCGCCGCGCAGCGAGCGCAGCACCGAGACGCCGGCGTGGCCGTGCGGCTGGCCATCGTGGCGGCGCGATTGCGCGAGCGCCAGGCACAGCGAGCTGGTGAGCAGCAGGTCGACCAGCACGGTGCCGATCACCGGGCCGGCGGCGCGTTCGCCGAGCAGCGCGGCCAGCAGCGGCACGCCCATGAAGCCGGTGTTCGGGAAGGCCGCGACCAGGGCGCCGAACGCGGCGTTCTTCAGGTCGAGGCCGCCGCGCAGCGTCAGCGCCACCGTGATGGCGACCACCAGCAGCGCGCAGACCACGTAGACGCCGATCAGCGCCGGGTCGATCAGCTGCGCGAACGGCATGCTGGCGCCGAAGCGGAACAGCATGCACGGCAGCGCGAAGAACAGCACGAAGGCGTTGAGGCCGGGGATCGCCGATTCGGGCAGCACATGCTGCCGCGCGGCGAGCCAGCCGCACAGCACCAGCGCGAAGAAGGGGACGGTGACGGCGAGGATGGAGGGCACGGGGGGCCAGTATCGCCGCGCGCCGGCCGGCTTCGCGCCCGCTCAGGGCGACGCCGCCGACGCCGCGTGCGGCTGGCGCCGGTGGATCTCGGCGATCAGTTCGTCGTACTGCTTGCCGGTCTCGGACTTGATCAGCGACGGCCCGAGGCCCGGCGGCACCCAGCGGTTGGGCACGTACTCGCCATGGAAGGTGATCAGCGTGCGGCCGCCGTCCTGCGGCGTCACGCGGGTGACCGCCTCGTAGCTCTTGAAGTCGCCGCTGACCAGGTGCGAGCGGATCTCCTGCGGCGCGACCAGCTCGACCGAGCGGATGCTGTGGAAGGCGAAGTGCAGCAGGCCGGCCCGGGCCTCGCCGGACTGCTCCACCTGCAGCGTGTTGCCGTCGTGCCCGATCACCGCGCTGCTCTTCAGGTTGGACACGAAGCCCGCCATGTGGTCGTAGTCGGTCAGCACCGCCCATACCTGCTCGCGCGGGGCATCGACGCTGGCGCTGACGTCGAGCACCACCTTGCCGCCGTCCTGCAGCGCGACCTGCACGTCGACCGGCTGCGCCCGTGCCGCGGGGCACAGCAGCGACAGCAGCAACACGGCGGACGCGACGGCGGGGCGGATGTCCATCGCCGGATGCTAAGCCAGCCGGTCGCCCGATGCACGCGCGGCGCGCCTTGCCTACACTGCCGCATGGCCGACACTCCCCTCAAGCTCTTCATCGCCAACAAGAACTACTCGTCCTGGTCGCTGCGCCCGTGGGTGCTGATGCGCACGCTGCAGATCCCGTTCGACGAGCAGCTGGTGCCGTTCGGCGAGGGCTCGCAGGCCGAGGTCTTCGGCGGGTTCTCGCCCAGTGGCAAGGTGCCGTGCCTGGTGGACGGCGAAACGGTGGTGTGGGATTCGCTGGCGATCATCGAGTACCTGGCCGAGGCGCACCCTCGGGCCTGGCCGGCGGACCGCGGTGCCCGCGCGTGGGCGCGCAGCGCGGCCGCCGAGATGCACTCCGGCTTCTTCAACGTGCGCAACCTGTGCTCGATGAACTGCGGCGTGCGCGTGCGCATCGATCCGTTCCCGCCGGCGCTGCGGGCCGAGTGGCAGCGCTTGTCAGCCTTGTGGGACGACGGGCTGGTGCGCTTCGGCGGGCCGTTTCTGGCCGGCCCGCAGTTCACGGCCGTCGATGCGTTCTTCGCGCCGTTGGCGTTCCGCGCGCAGACCTATTCGCCGCCGCTGTCGGCGCGCTCGAACGAGTACCTGGCGCGGCTGCTGGCCTTGCCGGCGATGCGGGCCTGGTATGCCGAGGCGCTGGTGGAGCCGTGGCGCCACGCTGGGCATGAGGAGGAAGTGCACGCAGCGGGCACCTTGCTGAGCGACTTGCGTAGCCCGGATGCCAATCCGGGGTTTGTCTGACACTTCCCGGATTGGCATCCGGGCTGCGAATTCAGTGCGGCTGGCCTGCGGCGATGGCCGGAAACTCGCCCGCATAGCGCTCGATCCATTCCATCGCGGCCTCTTCCGCGGTCAGGTGCCGGCCCTCGATGCGGCCGACCGACTTGCGGTAGTCCTCGATGTGGCACACCTGCTCGACCATGCGTGCGAGGAACGCCACCTCGGCATCCAGGAAGGTCACGCCCAGCTCGAAGCCGTCGGCCTCGCCCGGCTCGCACCAGGCCACGCGCGCATCGGCCTCGAAGGCCGGCTGCACATACGGGATGCAGATGTGCACGTGCGCCCCCGGTGCCACCGGCCGGTCGACGTGCAGCGCCAGTCCGCCGGCGCTGATGTCATGGGCATGCACCGCAGCAGGCGCATGGGCGCGTCCGGTCGCGATCTCGACGGGGAGATCCACCGGATGGCGGATGAACTGTCTCATGGTCTTCTCTCCCCGGCACGGGGCCGGAAAGTGGTCCGACCGCCAGTATGACCACGACAGCGCATCGCGGCCTATAACCCACTTGCGGGGCGAGGCGAAGCTATCCGGCCTGCGCGCCGGCCCGGCCCGCCTCGACACTGAAGCGCGCCGCGGTGCGGATCGTTGCCGCCGGGTTGTCGGCATCGCTGACCACGCGCAGCGCGACGTCCATTCGTTCGACACCCAGTTTGAAGTGCATGTAGCCGCGCTCCTCGCTGCGCGCATACCGGATGTGCGGGTTCAGCGGCAGCACCGCGTCGAGCTTGGACTGCGCCGTGCCATGGCTGGTGATCGAGGTGCCGCAGAACTCGGTGGCCAGCGGCGAGGCATCCTGCGGGCGCTGCTTCAGGTCGGCCACGTAGTTGCAGTGCACGTCGCCGCTCAGCACCACCGGGTTCGACGCACCGCGCTCGGCCAGCGTCTGCAGCAGGCGCTCGCGCGCTGCCGGATAGCCGGCCCAGCCATCGGTCCAGACGCGGCCTTCCTTCGTCCAGGTGAACGGCGCCATCAGCGTCTGCTGCGCCAGCAGGTTCCAGCGCACGTCCTTCTGCTTCAGGCCCTCGGCCAGCCACTGCTCCTGCGCACTGCCGAGCAAGGTGCGGCCGGGCTTCATCAGCTCGGGGCAGGCGGACAGGTCGACCGTGGTCGAGCCGCCGCGGCCCGGCTTCGGGCAGGCCTGGTGATCGCGGTACTGGCGGTCGTCCAGCACGTGGAAGCGCGCCAGCGCGCCCCAGTCGTAGCGGTCGAACACCTGTGCATTGGCGCGCACCGGCCGCGTCGACAGCGGCACCGGCATGTGCTCCCACCAGGCCTGGTAGGCCGCGGCGCGGCGCTGCAGGAAGTCGGGCGCCAGGTCCTGCCCCTGGTCGTTCGCATAGTCGTTCGCGACCTCGTGGTCGTCCCAGGTCGAGATCCACGGTGCCGCGGCATGGATGCGCTGCAGGTCGGCATCGCCCTTGTACTGCGCATAGCGGGCCCGGTACTGCGCGAGCGTGGTCGCGTCGCCGCTGCCTTCGTGCAGCCGCACGCGGCCGGCCACCGGCGCATACTCGTAGATGTAGTCGCCGAGGAACACCACCAGGTCGGGCGACTCGTCGGCCAGGTGGCGCCACGCCGCGAACCAGCCGTGGTCCCAGCGCTGGCACGACGCGATCGCGAAGGCCAGCGACTCGCTGGCACCGGCCGGCGGCGCGGTGCGCGTGCGGCCGACCGCGCTGCGCGCGCCGAGCGCGCTGAAGCGGTACCAGTACCAGCGCGACGGTGCCAGCTCGCGCGGTTCGGCATGCACGCTGTGGCCCCAGGCGGCCTCGGCCGTCTCGGTGCCGCGCGCGACGACCTGCGTGAAGGCCTCGTCGCGCGCCAGTTCCCATTGCACCGGCACGCGGTCGGGCAGGCCGGGGCCCATCAGCCGCGTCCACAGCACCAGGCGGTCGGGGCGCGGCGAGCCGGATGCGATGCCGAGCGCGAAGCGGTCGACGTCGGCGGCGCCTGCATGGCGCACGAACAGCGCAGACCCGGTGGAGGCGGCAGCCCATTGCAACAGGCGGCGGCGGTCGAAGGAAATCGGCGTCATGGGGGGACAGGAAAGACGGGGCGCGTTTGTTCTATCACAGTCCGGCGTCGGGCCCGCGGCGTCCGCTCGCCTATGATCGCCGCCACCCCATCCCGTCGTCCCCCTGTGTCCTCCGCCCCCGATTCCGTCGCCACGCTGAACAACGCCCAGATGGAGGCGGTGCAGCACCTGTCCGGCCCGTGCCTGGTGCTGGCCGGGGCCGGCTCCGGCAAGACCCGCGTCATCACGCACAAGATCGCGCGCCTGCTGCAGGCCGGCTATGCGCCGGGCCAGATCGCGGCGATCACCTTCACCAACAAGGCCGCGCAGGAGATGCGCGAGCGCGCCAAGTCGCTGATCGGCGCGCGCGCCGCGAAGAACCTGGTGGTCAGCACCTTCCACTCGCTGGGCGTGCGCATCCTGCGCGCCGAGGGCGCCCGGCTCGGCCTGAAGGAGAAGTTCAGCATCCTCGACAGCGACGATGTGCTGAACATCCTGAAGGACGCCGGCGCCACCAGCGACATCGCGCTCGCGCGCCGCTGGCAGTGGACCATCAGCCTGTGGAAGAACGAGGGCCTCGCGAGCGACGACGTGAAGCCCGAGACCGACGACGATGCCGTCGCGCAGAAGGTGATGAAGCGCTACGAGGAGCGCCTGGCCGCCTACCAGGCGGTCGACTTCGACGACCTGATCGGCCTGCCGCACCGCCTGCTGCAGCGCGACGCCGAGGCGCGCGCCAACTGGCAAGACACGCTGCGCTACGTGCTGGTCGACGAATACCAGGACACCAACGCGATCCAGTACGAGCTGCTCAAGAGCATCGTCGGCGAGCGCGGCATGTTCACCGCGGTGGGCGACGACGACCAGAGCATCTACGGCTGGCGCGGCGCGACCATCGAGAACCTGCGCCGCCTGCCGCAGGAGTACCCGGCGCTGAAGGTGATCCCGCTGGAGCAGAACTACCGCTCCACCGGCCACATCCTGCGCGCCGCCAACGCGGTGATCGGCAACAACCCGAAGCTGTTCGAGAAGAAGCTGTGGAGCGCCTTCGGCGACGGCGAGCCGGTGCAGCTGGTCGAGTGCGACAACGAGGAGCACGAGGCCGACCGCGCGGTGGCGCGCATCCAGGCCTTGCGTGCCAACGGCGCGGCCGACGGCGTGCAGTTCAAGGACTTCGCGATCCTGTACCGCGCCAACCACCTGGCGAAAGTGTTCGAGAAGGCGCTGCGCAAGGCCGAGCTGCCGTACAAGGTGTCGGGCGGCCAGAGCTTCTTCGACCGCGCCGAGATCCGCGACCTGTGCGCCTGGCTGCGCCTCTTGGTCAACAACGACGACGACCCGGCCTTCCTGCGCGCGGTGACCACGCCCAAGCGCGGCATCGGCCACCAGACGCTGGGCAGCCTGGGCGAGTTCGCCGGCAAGTGGAAGCTGAGCCTGTACGAGGCCTTGTTCGCCGAGAGCCTGGGCACCGCCATCAATGCGCGCGCGATCGGCTCGCTGCACGAGTTCGGCCGCTACGTCAGCGACTTCGAATACCGCGCCCGCCACACCACCGGCTCCGAGGACGCGAAGGCGCTGCTGATGGGCTGGCTGAAGGACATCGACTACGAGAAGCACCTGTACGACGGCGAGGACAGCGAGAAGGTCGCGGCGTCGCGCTGGTCGAACGTGATGGACTTCATCGACTGGGTCGCCAAGCGCTGCGGCGGCGAGATCGAGAACGACGGCGGCATGAGCATCGAGACGCCGCGCACCACGGTGCTCGATGTCGCGCAGACCATCTCGGTGATCATGAGTCTGGCCGAGCGCGGCGAGGAGCAGGATGTCATCACGCTGTCGACGCTGCATGCGTCCAAGGGCCTGGAGTGGCCGCACGTGGTGCTGGCCGGCGTGAACGAGGGGCTGCTGCCGTTCCGCAGCGACGACGACGAGATGACGCCGCAGCGGCTCGAGGAAGAGCGCCGGCTGATGTACGTGGGCATCACGCGCGCGCGCCAGACGCTGGCGGTCAGCACGCTGCGCCGGCGCAAGCGCGGGCGCGATTTCGTGCAGGGCATCCCGAGCCGCTTCATCGGCGAGATGAAGCTGGACGAGGCGAAGGCCAAGGAAGACCCGCGCGAGAAGCTGAAGGCGCTGCGCGCCGCGGCGCTGGCCCGCACCGAGCAGGCCAAGGCGGTGGAGCCGGGGGCGGCATGAAGACGTGGCCGTGGCGGGTGGCGGTGGTGGCCAGCGCGGCGCTGGCGATCGCGGCGGGCGATGGCTGGATCGCCTCGCACTGGCTGTTCGTGTTCAAGCCGCTGACCACGCTGCTGATCATCGCGTTCGCGTGGCCGCGCGGCGCCGACCTGCCCGGGCGCCGGCGGTGGATCCGGATCGGCCTGGTGCTGTCGCTGGCGGGCGACGTCGCGCTGCTGTGGCCGGTGCAGGGCTTCCTGCCGGGGCTGCTGGCCTTCCTGCTGGCGCACCTGGCCTACATCGCCGCGTTCACGCGCGGCGTTCGTTTCGCGGCGCGGCCGGCGGCGTTTGCCGCGTACGCGCTGGTGGCGGGCGCGATCCTGTGGGCCTTGTGGCCGGGCATTCCGGAAGCGCTGCGCATCCCGGTGCTGGCCTACGTCGCGTGCCTGGCGACGATGGCGGCGCAGGCGGCGGCCGTGGGCCGCGTCGCCGCGCTGGGCGGTGCATTGTTCGTCTGCTCGGATGCGCTGCTCGCCACCCACAAGTTCGCGGCGCCGCTGCCGCTGTCGGCGCTGTGGATCCTGGCCACCTACTGGACGGCGCAGGGGCTGATCGCGGCGTCGATGCGGCGTGCCGATGAAGTGACCGATTCCGTGAGGACATGATGGACGTGGACCCGATGCAGGCCGTGGAAGCGGCACGACCCGAGCCGGCCGCGCCGGAGCAGCGCGTTGCGCGCCTGAACGCGCTGGTGGCCGTCAGCGTCGCGATCCTCGCGACCTTCATGGGCATCTGCAAGGTCAAGGACGACAACATCGTGCAGGCCATGCAACAGGCCCAGGCCGACAAGCTCGACCACTGGGCCTACTACCAGGCGCGCAACGTGCGCCAGGACGTGGCCGAGGCCACCGTCACGCAGCTCAAGCTCGCACGTGCCGGCCGGGCCGCCGGCGAGGCTGCGCCTTACGACGCCGAGATCGCGCGCTACGAGGCCACGGTGGCCGACCAGCTGAAGAAGAAGACCGAGTTGCGTGCCCAGGCCGAGCAGGACCAGAAGAACTACGACGCGCTGAACTTCCGCGACGACCAGTTCGACCTCTCCGATGCGGCGCTGGCGATCGCGATCGCGCTGCTGGCCGTCACCGCGCTCACGCAGCTGTGGTGGCTCTACTGGCTGGCCTGGGTGCCGATGGGCTTCGGCATGCTGATGGGCGTGGCCGGCCTGGCCGGCCTGCCCATCCACCCCGATGCGCTGGTGCGGCTGCTGAGCTGAGGGCCGTCACATCCCCTTGAAGAGGCCGGTGAAGCTGCGCGACACCTCCAGCTTCTCGTTGTGCCCCTTCACGCTCACCAGCTGGCGCCCGCGCAGGTCGCGCGTGACGCCGGCGATCGCCTGCGTGTTCACCAGCGTCGAGCGGTGGATCTGCCAGAACTGATGCGGGTCCAGCTCGTCCAGCAGTTCCTTGATCGGCTTGCGGATCAGCGCCTCGACCGTCGCGGTCTGCACCCGCGTGTACTTCTCGTCCGAAATGAAGAACAGCACGTCGTCGACCGGGATCATCTGGATGCTCTGCCCCACCGTCGCCTGGATCCAGCGCAGCCGCTGCGGCGCCGCGCCCGGGTTCAGCTGCAGCGCGAGCTTCTGCAGCAGCTGCTGCATGTCCGGCCCGGCCACCGGCGGCGGCTCCTGCGAGGCCGCGCGCTGCGCCAGGCGCTTGCGGATGCGCTCCACCGTCAGCGCCAGGCGCTCGCGCTCGGCGGGCTTGAGCACGTAGTCGACCACGCCCTGCTCGAAGGCCTCGACCGCGTACTGGTCGTAGGCGGTGATGAAGACGATCTCGCAGCCGCTCCAGTCTTCGTCGGCGGCAGCCACCTGGCCGATCTGGCGCGCCGCCTCGACGCCGGTGAGGCCCGGCATGCGGATGTCGAGGAAGACCAGGTCGGGCTTGTGCTGCGTGGTCAGCTCGACCGCCTCGAGCCCGTTCTTCGCCTCGGCGACGATCTCCAGTTCGGGCCAGACCTCGGCCAGTCGCGCGCGCAGCTGCTCGCGCATCAGCCGCTCGTCGTCGGCAATCACAGCTCGGATGTTCATGCGTGCATCGTAGCGGCTGGCGGCGCGGCCGGGCGCACCAGCGCGCGCCAGAGGCCCCACGCGATGGCCCCCACCAGCACCAGCGGCGACAGCGCCAGCCCGGTGGCCAGCAGCACCAGTGCGAGCGACACGCCGACGGCCAGCGCGGCCACCACCAGCGGCAGGCCGATGCCCACCAGCAAGGCGAGCGGCACCACGATCACCAGCAGCGCGGCCGCCAGCAGCAGCCCGAGCGTGGCCAGCAGCCAGTGGCCGGCATGCAGGGCGGGTAGCGTCCAGGTCTCGTCGTCGATCGTCACGCGGATGCCGTCGGCCGGCAGGTGCTGGATCAGCAGCGCGGCCAGCAGCCCGGCGACGATGACGGCACCGAGGCTGGTCCAGAGCATCAGGCGCAGCAAGCGGTTCATGACGGGGCTCCTTCGGGGGGCTTCGACAGGTAGGGCACGGTGATCGTGACCGCGGTGCCGCCGCCGGGGTTCTCGGCCACTGTGAGGCTGGCCTTGCTGCCGTACAGCAGCTGCAGGCGTTCGCGGATGTTCGCGAGGCCAATGCCGGTGCCGGCGGTCGCGGCCTTGCCGAAGCCGAGGCCGGTGTCGGCCACCGTCACCGCAAGCTTGCCGTGCACGATCTCGGCGCTCACCGAGAGGCGGCCGCCTTCGGCCTTCGGCTCCAGCCCGTGCTTGATCGCGTTCTCGACCAGGCTTTGCAGCATCATCGGCGGGAACTCGGCCGACAGCAGCCCGTCGCTGACGCGCACGTCGGTCTGCAGCCGCTCTTCCATGCGCACCTTCAGGATCTCGAGGTAAGGGCGGATCACCGCCAGCTCGCGGCCCAGGTCGCGCGTGGCCTGGGCATTGGCCTCGCGCATCGTCGGCATGCTGGCGCGCAGCAGTGCGATCAGGTTCTTCTGCATCCTGCTGGCGCGCGGCGGGTCGGTCTCGATCAGGTGGTCGATGCTGGCCAGCGTGTTGAACAGGAAGTGCGGTTCCACCTGGGCCTGCATCGCGGCCATGCGCGCTTCCACCACCTGGCGCTTCAGCGCCTCCGACTCGGCCATCTCGGTGGCCACCACCGCCTGCGCCTCGGCCTTGAAGCGGCCGGCGGCCATGATCTTGATGATCATCGAGATGAAGATCAGCAGGAAGGTGAAGCCGGGCAGGTGGTCGCCGGGGCGGAAGCCCTTGATGGTGACGGTCTCGAGCTCGTCGTCGGGGTCCGCGTCGGCCGCTGCGCGCTGGGCCTCGGCGATCGAACGCTGGGCCTCGGCGATCGACTTCTGGATGTCGGCCTTGGCCTCCTCGACGGCGGCGCGCACCTCCTCGGAGTCGGCCTTCTTCGGCAGCTTGATCTCGACGGTGGGGACCAGGATGCGGATGCCGCCCGAGGTGGACGCGGACGACGCGGGCGTGGCCGGCGTCGATGCCGCTTTGGGCGCGCCGACGCGCACGCCTTCGTCGTCGATGGTCACGCCGCCGGCGCGCACGCCCTTGTCGTCGATCTCGACCGGGCCGATGCGCACGCCCTTGTCGTCGATCGCGATCTCGAACGGCTTGCCGCCGATCTCGACCTTGCCGGTGGTGCTGGGCTGCGGCGCGGCGGGCGGGGCCGGCGGCTTGGGCACGGCGTGCTTCTTCGGGCCCTTGACGACGACGCGGTCCTCGGTCCAGCGGATGTTGAACGGCGGCAGGTCGGACAGGATGCCGGCGGCGATCACGGCCAGCAACGAGATCAGGATGAAGCGCTTCCAGCTGATGCTGTCGAGCCAGCGCGCGTAGGCGCTGAAGCCGCGCAAGGCGGTCTGGGCGAAGGAAGAGGAATTCGAAGCCATGCGGCCACTGTAAGCGCGCCGCCTGGGGCGGGCGAGCACCGGGCGACGGTCCGGCCGATCGGCCGGACAGGCTGCACTTTCCAGCGACAGGGCGGTTCCCGGATTGGCATCCGGGCTACGAGATGGGTAGCCCGGATGCCAATCCGGGAACGGCGGCTACAAGAATCCGAGCTTCTTGACCGTGAAGTTCTTCAGGTTCGGCAACACGGTGGACAACTGCGCATCGCTCGCGCCGAACCACCCCAGCATCGTCGCCGCGTACTGGTCGACCGAGGTGGTCGGGATCCAGCGGCCCTGCAGCTCCCAGCTGTCCTTGCCGACGTCGTCCGGGCCGCCCAGCGTCAGCGTCGGGAAGGTCCCGTAGCTCGCGCCGCCTTTCACCGCGCCGCCGATCACCAGGTGGTTGCTGCCCCACGCATGGTCGGTGCCGTTGGTGTTGTTCGGCGTGAAGGTGCGGCCGAAATCGCTCTGCGTGAACGCGGTCACCGCATCGGCCATGCCCAGGTTCTTCATCGCGGCGTAGAAGGCACCCATCGCGTCGCCCACTTCCTTCAGCAGGTCGGCATGCTGGCCGGTGGTGGGCGCGCCGCCGATGATCTGGTTGGCGTGCGTGTCGAAGCTGTCGACCGACGCGAAGAAGATCTGCCGGTTGCCCTGCACCGTGCCGTTGGCGGCGATCAGCTTGGCCACCTGGTACAGCTGCTTGGCCAGGCCGGTCGTCAGCTTGCCGGCCGAGATCAGCGGCGCAAACGCGCTGTCGATCGCCGCCAGCGAGCCGCTGCCGCCCGGCGTCACCAGCACCGTCGCGGCCAACCGGTCGGACACGCTGAAGGCATTGCGCTGCGCCGCCGCATAGGCGTCTGCCAGCGCGGCGTCCTGGGCCTGCGCATACAGCGCATCGATGGCCTTCTTGCGCGCGGCATTCGAGGCATTGCCCAGGTCGCCGGGCTGCAGGTTGTAGGCACCGAAGGTCGCGCCCGGGTCGGGCAGCACCAGCGGCGTCTGCGCCGACGACAGCCCGAAGCGCGTCGAGCCGGCCACCGAGATCACCGGGTTCGCCGTCGCCAGCGCCTCCGAGGCCCGGCCGCCCCAGCCGGTGCGCGTCAGCGAATCCGACGTGCCGGTCTCCCACAGGATCTGCTGGTCGGAGTGCGAGAACAGGTTATCGGGGATGAGGTCCGAGCTGGCCGCCGCGGCGCGGTACTGGTCCTTGGTCAGCGGCGAGTTCAGCGTGCCCAGGTTGAACACCGGCGCCAGCTTGCCGTCGGTCCACGCGGTCGACAGCGCGGCCAGCGACGGGTGCAGCCCGTAGTTGATGCCGGCGAGGTTGACCAGGTTGGCCTTCGGGATCGCCAGGCCCTGCCGCACGTTGGCGTACTGCGTGTAGCGGGTGTCGTTCGGCACGATGGTGTTGAAGCCGTCGTTGCCGCCGTACAGGAAGACGCAGACCAGCGCCTTGTAGTCGGCCGCGTACGCTGGGCGCGCGCCCAGCAGCAGGTTGGACAGCGAGCCGGCGCCGAGCGCACCGGCCAGCGTGGCACCGGAGCCGAGCAGCCAGCGGCGGCGATCGATGGAAGCAGGGGAGTTCATCGTGCGGCCCTCAACGTTGCACTTGGTAGTTCGGCGAACCGAACACGAGGTAGGCGGCCATCTTCACGCGGTTCAGCTTCTGCGCGTCGCTGGTCGAGCCCGACACCGACACCGCGTTGATGACCTCGGTGCGCGGCCCGGCCGGCAGCGCCTGGCCGATCGCCAGCATCGACAGCCGGTCGACCAGCTTCGCGGCGTCGGTCGCATCGGCCTTGAAGGCCGACAGGTCGACCAGCGTGCCCACCGGGTTGGGCGCGCCGCTGTTGGCCGGCTGCGTGCCGCCCCAGTCGAGCAGGTAGGTCAGGAAGTTCAGCCGCTCCAGCGCCGAGTTGGCGTTGTGGATGCCGAAGGCCGGGCCGACCAGCGTGGTGCCCGGCACCGGGTAGTCGGGCGGGTAGTAGTTGAAGACCGAGGGCGGGCGGAACACGTGCTGGCGCAGGCTGTCGCCCCACCACCAGCTCAGCGAGTCGCCGTCGGTGTTGCCGTTCAGCGCGCGCAGCGTGCCGGTGAACATCAGCGTCGGCTCGCGCAGCTTGCCGCTGTTGCGCGTCGCGGTCTCGGCGCGCGCCTCGCTGTCGAGCAGCACCGCAGCGACGGTGGCCGCGAGGTCGCCGTTCTTGCCGCTGCCGAAGCTCTTGTCGTAGTAGCTGTAGCGGCCGCTCGTGAACGCCGACGCGACGCGGGTCACGTACTGCGGGCTCGGGTTGCTGGTGACGAGTTGCTGGATCAGCTGCTTGCCGATGAAGGGCGCGGTGTTGGGGTGCGCCATCAGGCTGTCGAGCACCGTCTCCAGCGCGGCCGGTGCGGTGTGGCCGACCGCGAGCTTGGCGCCGCCCAGCAGGTCGCGCGCCGCGCTGTCGTGGAACTTGGCCACCGCGATCATGTCGCCGCCGTAGTAGCGGCAGTTCGCGCCGGTCGGGTAGCAGCCGTACGAGGTGGCGCCGCCGGCCGGGTAGGTCCAGCCGGTCAGCGCGTAGGCATAGGCGCGCACCGTGTCGTTGCTGTAGGTCGGCACGCACTTGCCGGTCTTCAGCGTGCCGTCGGTGTTCAGCTCGCAGGTGCCGATGCTGAACAGCTGCAGCAGCTCGCGCGCATAGTTCTCGTTCGGCGCCGCCTTGTCGTTGTTGGCGTTGTTCAGGAAGTCGCCCATCACCGGCGACAGCGTCACCTTCTTCAGCACGTCGCGGTAGTTGCCGAACGCGTTGTCGAGCAGGTTGTTGTAGTAGACGCGGAAGCCGTAGTTGCCGTTGACCTCGAGGCTGTTGACCACCACCACCTGCTGCAGCGCGAAGGCCACGCGCTGGCGCAGCTGGTCGGGCTGCTTGACGGCGTTGCGGTAGAAGTCCCACAGCAGCGGCTCGGTCGAGAACCAGTCGCGCCAGCAGTCGGGCTCGTTCACGTGGGCCGGCAACGCACAGAAGTCGGTGCTGCTGGTGTTCTGGTGGATCTCGCCGCCCTTGCCGCTGGTGTAGCGCGAAACGTTCAGCCCCATCTGCGCGCTGACCCACGCGGCGGCGCCTTGCGACTTGATGGTGGTGACGAGGGCTTCGCTCGGGCCGAAGCTGGCCTGGTCGGCCAGGCGGACGGCGTCGCGCTGCGTGGCGGTGGCGGGGGCCGGGGTGGGCGCCGGTGCGGGCGCGGGGGCTGGGGCGGGGGCGGGCGCCGGGGCGGGGGCCGGGGCGGGGGCGGGGGGCGGGGAGGGGGCTGGCGCAGGTGCCGGGGCCGGCGAGGGAGAAGGGGATGGCGCGGGGGCCGGGGTGGGCGCCGGCGCAGGCGATGGTGCGGGGGCCGGTGCCGGCGGATCCGTCGAGACCGGCGGCGCGCTGTCACCGCCGTCCTTGCCGCCGCCACAGGCGGCCAGCAGCGCGACGCTGAGGAAGGTGGCAGCCAGGTGCCGGCTGCGGGAGCCGAGGCTCAGGGCGTTTACAAACGGCATGACGCTTCTCGCTTGCTTGCAAATGTGGCGCTTCGTGTCACCGCATCGCGCCGATCCGGTCGCGATCCGTCGTGCCACGGCGGTCATCCCCGGGGTTCGGGGTGCTTGCAGCGGGGTGTGCAGGAGCTGTGCCTGCAGTCAGCAATCGGTCGAATCAGTCCGCATGGATTCTGAAGTCGATCGAAATGGCCCCGCTGCTGGTTTGAATCTTCGACGCCTGGCTGACGTGGCTGACCTCCACAACGAGGTGTCGCTCATCAGTCCATTGAATCGTCGGCGACTCGCCAACCCCGCTCTGCGAGTAGGTGAGTACCAAGTGCTCAACCCTTGGACCCTGATCCGTCGGATGAACGTAGAGATAGCCGACGACGCTTGTTCCCAGCGTCGTACAGGCGGTCGTGTGGAGCGAGGCCGTCGTCGCCTTCCCATTGGCTATCGATGGGCCGGCAAACTTGTCGCAGTTGCCGTTCGATTCACCCTGGCGATCACGGCTGGACCAGGAGACCGTGCTGTAGGTGAACAGCGAACCAAGGACGAAGCCGATCAGGGCGAAAAACCCCCATCGCATGGTCGCCACGGATTTGAACGTTGCGAGTGAATCTTTCATTGGCAGATGTATTCCAGTTGGTCTGAGTTGGCGCCATCCCAGTCCAACATTCGCGCTCGTGGAGACCAGGCAGCGCATCGCGGCCACCTGTCCACCTTTGGTCGCCAGCATCATGGGTGTGTAGCCGGCAGCATCTGTCGAATCGATGTTCTGCGACGTGAGCGAGCTCCTCAACCTGAAGAGGTCCCCTGTCTCCGCCGCGATGAAGATGCTCGTTGCCGCCGGGGCCGGCGCTGGATGCGCTTCATGATTGCCACAGCTGGCCAGTGACAGTGATACGGCGCTTGCCCCAGGGCAACGATGCAGATCGAACGCGTCGGCATCCATTCCTCAGCTACGGGAGCAGGGTGTTGCAGGAGGGCGCCGCGTTGATCAGTTGCTGCTGGATCGTCTTCGGTGTCGCCAAGCCGCTGTCGCAACAGCGATGGCCATGGACACAATCAAGAACAACAGCAACCACGCAGAAAGGAACTCGAACGAACTCTCTGCTTCCTGCGTATGAATCGCGAACAGTGGTTCAACAACGCCGAGAAGGTCTCTTGGCAGCAATGGCCACAGCTGGGGCAGTCTCATGAGCGCCGCTGTTCCGACGAAGGAAATCGCCGCGGCCGCGAGAAGTCCCAGCCCAGCATGCGTCGCTTTCATCACCACAGCCCTCCAATGCCAGGTCGATAGAGAAGGATAGTGCCGTAGTACTTGATGTTGGTCCCGGGGATGATCCCTGTGGGCGTATTCAACAAACGCCGTCTCAGTCGATCGTAGTCAGGCCGGTTGTTCAGTGTGACGCAGCCGAAGCTGTTGCCCAGTGGCCCCTTGGGATGCAGACGAATCTCTCGCCGGATGACACCGTTTTCCACGGTGTTGTCATCCGGTGCTCCGTCATCACGATACAGGGCAAACCAGTCGTCTCTGCCATTCAGAAACGACATCACCCGACCACCCACACCTCCCGCCGGACGATCAACGATGTAGTACCACCCCTCAGGCGCCGGCCCTATGTTTGCTTGCGAGGTCGCGTCAGGATTGTTGCGATAAGGGGGATTTCCAGAGAACGCAGGGTAGCTGTCGCGGCATCCACATTCCAGAGTGCTGATCGGTTGATCGTTCAACGCCAGCATGAAATGCTCGAGCAGTCCCGTCGGATCAACTTTGGAGACGGGGTTTCCACTGACGTAGCTATACGTGTTGATCCCACCCGCCAACCCGATCGGATCGCTCTGCGTGTAACGCCCGCCCTCGGGGCTGTAGTACCGCTGCTGGTTGTAGAACAGCCCCGACTCCGCGTCCGCATACTGCCCCGGGAAGCGCAGGTTGAAGGTGAATGCACCCAGCCCGTCCGGCTCGGTCTCGGGTGCGGTGGTGCCGAAGGGCTCGGCCAGCCAGCGCCACCGCGTCCGTTGGTTCGCGTCGAGCACCATACGCGGCGTGTCCAGGTGATCGGTATGGATGTGGAACACCTGCGGCGCGCCGCCCGGATTCGCCGGATCGGGCATGAACATCGCCACCGGGATGCCCTCCAGCCAGACGTATTCGCGCAGCGCGTGGCCGTCGTGGCCGTACTCACCCAGCAGATGTCCGTCGGGGTCGTAGACGAAGACCACCGTACTGGACCCACCCGCGCTGCTTGACTTGCGCACCCGCAGGCCTGCGGCGTCGTAGGTGTAGGCCGTGGTCTTGTCGCCCATGCTCAGCGCGGCAAGCTGGCCGGCGAGGTTGTAGGTGGCGGTCTGGTTGCGGCCGGCGCCGCTCGCCTGCGTCGCGTTGCCCGCGTTGTCGTATTGCAGCGAGACCGCCGGATTGCTGACGGCCTGCAGCCGATTGCTGGCCGCGTCTGTCGCGTAGGTGCTCGCGCTGCCGTTGAGGCTGAGCAGTGTCCGGTTGCCGTTGGCATCGTGATCGATGCGCCAGCTCGCGGTGGCCGTGCTGACACCGGTCAGCCGGTCGTTGGCATCGAAACTGAAGCTCTGGTCCAACGCGGGCCGTGGCGTCCCGTCGCGTGCGAGGTGCGTGAAGCGGATGATCCGGTCGGCCTCGTCGTAGCGCAGGTCTCGCACGATGTCGCCGATGGGGTACCGCACCATCCGCCCCGCAAGGTCGTGGACGCGCTCATGCGCCACCGTTCCCGCCGCCGTGTGCCACAGCCAGCCGCGCACGGCGCTGCCGAAGGGCTCCCAAGTCAACTGGCTGATCAACGGCACCTCCTGCCCGCCGGCGCGTGCAGCCAGGCTCATCGCAACGATGCGACCGCCGTCCCACGTGATGCGCAGCTGCCGCCCGGACGGGTAGGTGATGCTTGTCCGCCGGGCGAGCGTGTAGCCGTACTCGGTGACGAGCGTCAGTGCCTTGGCGTTGGCGCCGATGCCCGGCTCGATGCGCTGCGTGACCGTCTCCAGCTCCCGACCGGGACCGTAGCGGTACTGGCTGGAGCCGCCGGGATAGGACGTGCTGGTGAGCTGCCCGTGGCTGAAGCCGTACGCCGCCCCCTCTTCGTCGTAGGCCATGCGCGTGGTTTCGTCGCGCTGTCCGGCCCGGCTGTATTGCACCAGCGTCGGCCGATGCCGCCAGTCGTGGCGGAAGCGGCCGGTCACGCCACGGCTGTCCGTCGAACCGACGAGGTCGCCCGCGCCGTTGTAGCTGAACTCGGTGACGCCGGTGTCGGGGCTGATGAGCTTCGTGATGTTGCCCCACGCGTCGCGCTCGTAGCGGGTTTCCAGGCGGCGTGGATCGGTGACCTGCAACAGTCGATTGCGGCCGTCATGCTGGAGCCTCGTTGTCGCGAGGGAAGGATCGACGATGGTCTCGACGCGCGACAGCGGGTCATAGCTCAAGCGGGTCGACAGGTCCAGCGTGCCCGCACCTCGCACGGTGCGCGTGATGTTGCCCTCGGCGTCGTACTCAAGTTCGGTCACCCATGGCGGAGACGACGGCACCGGTGGCAACGACTGTGCCCGACCCGCCTCCGACGTGACGGCGACGCACGCCAGGACCATTGCGCGCAGCCTGCTCATGGTGCCGGCCTCACGCTGCGCTGCGCACGTCCCAGCGCATCCATCGCCCGCACGCGGGTGCGTTTGACGCTGCCATCGGGCCCGCTGACCCGCTCTCCAATCCGGTTGCCGGCGTTGTCGAGCTTGTAGTCGACCCGGCTGCCCGTGTTGTCCAGCTCGGCGACCAGGCGATGAGCATCGTCGGACTCGAAGCCCATCCAGCTCTCGTCCGGCAGCGTGATCCGCAGCAACTGGCCGGCGGCGTCGTAGGTGAAGCGCGTCGTGTACGGCCCGACGGTGTGGCTCAGCAGCCGGTCGCGCAGATCGTAGGTGTTGAGCGTCACGACGCAATCGGGGTCCACGCTGCGCAGCAGCAGACCTGACCGGGTGTAGTGCGTGTACCTCGTCACTTTGCCGTCCGGCGTGATCCGGGTCGTGAGGTCGCCTTTGGTGTGAAAGCTGCCGGCATTGTCCGGACAAGGCGCGGCGCCTGCGAACGAAGCAAAGCCCAGTGCGGCCACGGCCAGGCCCCATGCGCGAAGCCGCGCAAGCCATTTGAAATCCATCTTTCTTCTCCCTGAACAGAGCGGATTGCGGTTGCGAACGCGCAGTCTCGCGAACCCACCGCCCCAGCGTCAGGTGAAAGATGTCCGGGTCACGTTTCCGAGATGGCGGGTTCTCGAAAAGCGATGGCTGGACGAGGTCCAGGCCTTTTGCCCGCCTCAGGCGTCGTGCACCTGCGCCGCGTCGGTGCGCAGCGCGCCCTGCGCGACCAGCTCCGCCACCAGCTCGCGGCAGCCGGCCGACGCATCGGTCCAGCCGAGCTGCCGGCCGATCGAGCCGAACAGCCGCGTGCCCTCGGCCCACGCCAGCACGCCGGCCCAGTCCTGCGTGCGCTCCTCCATCAGGTGGTACTTCAGCAGCACCTTGGCCCCATGTCGCGCGTGGCGCCGCGGGTCGGCACGGAAGCCGGCCAGGCGCGAGCGCGCACGCGCCAGCGCGCCGGCCACGTCACCGAACGGCGCGCCGTGGCCCGGGATCACCTGCTGCACCGGCAGGCGTTCGATCAGGTCCAGCACCGCGGCCACTTCGTCGAAGGCCTGCACGCCGTCGAGCTCCGGGAAGACCACGCCGAAGCCGTTCTCCCACAGCGCATCGGCCGAGACCAGCACGCCGTCGCGCGCGTCGAACAGCATCAGCGACTGCGGGTCGTGCCCGGGCGCGGCCAGGGCCTGCCAGTCGCGCCCGCCCACGCGCAGCACGTCGCCCGGCGCCAGCGCGGCCTGCGCGTCGAAGCGCTCGCAGCGTTGGCCGGTCGCGCGGTACGACAGCGCATCCTCGTCCCAGGCCTGCACCGTGGCCCAGCTCGCCTGCGGCACCGTGACGGCCGCACCCAGCTCGCGCTGCAGCGCCGCATTGCCGCCGCAGTGGTCGGAATGCAGGTGCGTGTTGACCACGCGCGCCAGCGGCCGCCCTTGCAGCGCATGCCGCACCAGCGCCAAGGTCTGCGGCGCATGCAGGCAGTGGCTGCTGTCGACCAGCACCGCGCCCTCGCCCGGTTCGCCGGCGAGCAGCACGTTGTTCGATGACAGCCAGCCGCGCTCGAACACGCGCACGCCATCGAGCGGCGCCGTCACCGTCATTGGCGGATCGCCTCGATGCCGATCTGCAGCGTCACCGTGTCGCCGACGACCGGCAGCCCGTAGGTGATGCCGAACGCGCTGCGCGAGAACGTGGCCTCGAAGTCGCCGCCGCACACCTCGCGCTTGAGCATCGGGTGCTCGTAGCAGTTGAAGTGGAGGGCATGCAGGCTCAGCGCCTGCGACTGCCCATGCAGCGTCAGCTCGCCGCGCAGCTCCGCCGGCTGGCCGTCGACGAAGCGGAAGTTGCTGGCCACGAAATACGCCTGTGGGTAGTTCTTGACGTCGAGGAAGCTGTGGCTGCGCAGGATGCTGTCCAGCGGCGCGACGCCGCTGTTGATGCCGGCGGTGCCGATGGTGATCGACGCCTCGCCGCGCTGTGCGGCCCGCTCCAGCGTCACGTGGCCGCTGATGTCGTCGAAGCGGCCGCGGCTGGTCGAGGTGCCGAAGTGCCGCACCGCCCACTGGATGTGCGTGTGCGCCGGGTCGATCAGGTACACCGCCGGGGCCTCGGTACCGGCCGCTGCTTGCGCGGCTGCCAAGTGGGCGCACGCCAGCAGCGAAACGGCAGCGAAACACCTGGGGACAATGGGGATGGACATGGGTGCTCTCGGAAGCGGTCGGCTGCTGATAATGCGTCATCCGGCCGCTTGTTGCCGTCAAGGAAGCCCATGCCCGCAGTTCCGGCGGATGCTCCCCGCCCGTCGTCCGACCCCGACGCCAGCCTGGCGCGGCGTGTCGCCGACGAGCAGACGGTGCTGCTGTACCACCGTTCGCGCACTGCCACGCTGACCGGCGTGCCGTTCGCGCTGCTGATGTGCTGGGGCATGCTGCCGTACGGCCCGGCGGCCCAGCTGTGGACCTGGTTCGCGATGCGCTGCGCGGTGTCGACGCTGCGGTTGCTGCTGCGCAACCGCTTCTTCGCGGCCGCGGAACACGCGGCGCAGCCCTGGCGGCAGCGGCTGCTGGTGGTGCTGGCGCTCGATGGCTTCGTGTGGAGCCTGGCCGGCACCTGGCTGATCCCGCAGCAGCATCCCGACGTCGTCGCGCTGATGATGGCGGCATTGGTCGGCGTGTCGGCGGTCGCGATGTTCGTGCTGCAGGCCGGCTGGACGGCCTGCGCCGCCTTCCTGCTGCCGTTGCTGCTGCCGGTGGCCGTCATGCAGGCGCTGCAGGGCACCCGCTTCGGCGTCTTCGCCGGCCTCGGGCTGCTGTTCTTCATGGCGCTGATGCTGTGGGAGTCGCGCATCGCCGAGTCGCGCATCCGCGAGCTGCTGCGCCTGCGCTTCACGACCGACCGCATCGCCGAGGAGCGCGCCGAGGCGCTGGCGCTGGCGCAGCGCCAGAGCAGCGTGAAGAGCCAGTTCCTCGCGACCATGAGCCACGAGATGCGCACGCCGCTGCACGGCATCCTGGGCCTGGCGCGCATGCTGCGCCGCGGCCCGGAGCCGCCGACGCCGGCGCAATGGGACGTGATCGAAGGCGCGGGCGAGCACCTGCTGGCGCAGATCAACGACGTCCTCGATTTCTCGCACCTGCAGGGCGGCACCATCGTGCTCGCGTCGCAGCGCTTCGACCTGGCGGCGCTGGTCGACGAGGTGGTCGCGCAATCGGCCACCAGCGCCGGCGAGCGCGGGCTGCTGCTGCAGACGCGCCTGGCGATGCCGCGGCCGGCGATGGTGGTGGGCGACCCGGCGCGGCTGCGCCAGGTGCTGCAGCAGCTGCTGGGCAACGCGATCAAGTTCACCGACGCCGGCTCGGTGACGGTGATCGCCAAGCACCACGCGGTGCGCGGGCGCGCGCGCATCGACGTGCGCGACACCGGCGTCGGCATCGCGGCGGCCGACCGGCTGCGCATCTTCGACGCGTTCCAGCAGGCCGACAACTCGTTCCGCCGCCGCTATGGCGGGGCCGGCCTGGGGCTGACGATCGCGCGCGAGCTGGCGCGTGCGATGGGCGGCGACCTGGTGTGCACCAGCGTGCCGGGCGAGGGTTCGAACTTCCGGCTCACGCTGGCGCTGCCGGCGGCGGCGGAAGACCTGCGGCCGGCCTTGGCCGTGGCCGGCGAACGCGGCGGCCGGATGCTGAGCGGGCATGTGCTGCTGGCCGAGGACAACCCGGTGAATGCGCTGGTCGCCGAGGCGGCGCTGCAGGCGCTCGGCCTGTCGGTGCAGGTGGTGGGCGACGGCGAGCAGGCGCTGGCCGCGTTCAAGGCGCGGCGGCCGGATCTTGTGCTGATGGACTGCCAGATGCCGCTGATGGACGGCTTCGAGGCGGCGCGCCGCATGCGCGAGCACGAGCAGGAAAGCGGCGCCGGCCTGCGCACGCCGATCGTCGCGCTGACCGCGAACGCGATGGAGGGCGACCGCGAGCGCAGCCTGGCGGCGGGCATGGACGACCACATGGCCAAGCCGTTCCGCGACGACGCGCTGTGGGCGACGCTGCGGCGATTGCTGGGCTCGTAGCCCGGAGGCCAATCCGGGTCGGCGGTGGCGGCGCGATCCCGGATTGGCATCCGGGCTACGGATTCAGTGCCCGCCGCCCAGGTAAGCCGCCTTCACCGCCGGATCGTTCTTCAGCCGTTCGGCCGGCCCGTGCACCGAGATGCGGCCGTTCTCGAGCACGTAGCCGTAGTCGGCCACGTTCAGCGCCGCGGCGGCGAACTGCTCCACCAGCAGCATCGTGACGCCGTCGGCCTTCAGCCGCGCGATGATGCGGAACACCTCCTCGACCAGGATCGGCGCCAGCCCCATCGACGGTTCGTCGAGCAGCACGATGTCCGGGTTCAGCATCACGGCGCGCGCCATCGCGAGCATCTGCTGCTCGCCGCCGGACAGCGTGCCGGCCAGCTGCTCGCGGCGTTCCTTCAGCCGCGGGAACAGTTCGAGCGCGCGCTCCAGGTCTGCCTTCACGTCGCCGCGCGGGCGGCTGCCGGTGAGGCGCGGAAAAGCCCCGAGCGTCAGGTTGTCGGTCACCGTCATCGTCGCGAACACGCGCCGGCCTTCCGGCGAATGCGCGAGGCCGCGCTTGGCGATGTGGTACGACTCCAGCCCGTCGATGCGCTGCCCGTTCAGGCTGATCGCGCCGGCCGTCGGCTTGATCATCCCGGACACCGCGCGCATGGTCGTCGTCTTGCCGGCGCCGTTCGAGCCGATCAGCGTCACGACCTGGCCCTTGGGCACCTCGATCGAGATGCCGTGCAGCACCTGCACCTTGCCGTAGCCGGCTTCGAGATTCTGGATGGTCAGCATGTCGTTGCCCTCAAGCCGCCTGGCCACCGACGACTTGGCCGCCGAGATAAGCCTCGATGACCTTCTCGTCCGCCTGCACCTGCGCCGGCAGGCCCTCGGCGATCTTCTGCCCGAAGTCCAGCACCGACACCGTGTCGCAGATGCTCATCACCACGTCCATGTGGTGCTCGATCAGGATCACCGTGATGCCGTGCTCTCGGATCTTGCGCACGATCGCGATCAGCTCCTTGATGTCCGGTGCCGTCAGGCCCGCGGCCGGCTCGTCGAGCAGCAGCAGCTGCGGGTCCAGCGCCAGTGCGCGGGCGATCTCGAGCAGCCGCTGCTTGCCGTACGGCAGGTTGCGCGCCTCCTCGTGCAGCAGCCCGGCCAGCCCGACGAACTCCAGCAGGCCGAGCGCGCGCTGCGCCGCGGCACGCTCCTCGCGCCCGTGGCGCGGCGTGTGCAGCGCGACGTCGGCCAGGTGGCTGTGGAAGCTGTGGTGCAGGCCCACCTGCACGTTCTGCAGCGCCGTCATCTCGCCGAACAGCTGCACGTTCTGGAAGGTGCGCGCGATGCCCGACAGCGCGATGTCCGACGAGGTGCGGCCGACCAGCGAGCGGCCGGCGAACGCCAGCGTGCCGGCGGTCGGCGTGTAGATGCCGGTCAGCACGTTCATCATCGTGCTCTTGCCCGAACCGTTCGGCCCGATCAGGCCGTGGATGGTGCCGCGCCGCACGGTCAGGTCGACGTTGTTCAAGGCCTTCAGCCCGCCGAACTGCATCACCACGCCTTGGGCCACCAGCAGCTCCGCCGCGCTGTGCTGCGCCGCGGTGGCGACCGCGTCCTTCGGCGTGGCGGCGGTGGCCAGCGCCGGCACCTCGACGCGGCTGTGCAGGTTCAGCGCGTTGCGCACGAAGCCGACGATGCCGTCCTGCAGGTAGTAGACGACGAACAGCGTGATCAGCCCGAAGATCGACAGTCGCCAGTCGGTCATCGTCGTCAGCACGAAGGAGACGCCGGCCAGCGCCAGGCTGCCCACCACCGGCACCGCCACCGAGCGCAGCGTCGCCTTGCCCCGCTTGAGCGCGACGCCGGCACCGACGGCCACGCCGAGCGCGATCAGCACCGCGACCCAGCGGAACATCTCGATGTCGTCGAGCAGCTTGGGCAGCATCACGATGATGGCCGCGCCCAGCAGCGCGCCGCTGCGCGTCTTGCGCCCGCCCATGATGATGGCCAGCAGGAACAGCACCGTCAGCTCGAAGTTGTAGGTGTTCGGCGAGATGTACTGCTCGGAGTAGGCGTACAGCGAGCCGGCCAGCCCGGCGAGGCCCGCGCTGATCACGAACGCATAGACCTTGTAGCGGTAGACCGAGACGCCCATGCAGTCGGACGCCACCGGGCTGCCGCGCAGCGCCTCGAAGGCGCGGCCCAGGTGCGAGCGTAGGATGCGGTGCACCACCACCAGCGACGCGACCAGCAGCGCCACCACCACCCAGTAGTAGCCGCGCTCGTCGAGCTGCAGGCCGAACAGCATCGGCTTGTCGAGCTTGATGCCCATCGGCCCCTCGGTCAGGAAGCTCATCTCGTTGATGAGGATCTGCACGATGGTGCCGAAGGCGAGGGTCACCATCGCGAGGTAGGGGCCGGTGACGCGCAATGCCGGCAGCGCGAGCAGCGCGCCGAACACCGAGGTCACCGCGATCGCGGCCGGCAGCGTGATCCACAGCGGTGCGGCCAGCTTCATCACCAGCACGCCGGCGGTGTAGGCGCCGATGCCGAACAGCCCGGCATGGCCGAGCGAGACCTGGCCGGTGTAGCCGACCACGATGTCGAGCCCGAACAGCACGATCGCGTAGATCATGATGGTCTCGAGCAGGTGGATGTAGTACGGGTTGGCCACCGCCAGCGGGAAGGCCGCGAGCGCGGCCACGCCGATGCCGGCGGCGATGAGGGAAGAGCGTTTCATGCTCAGACTTTCTTGATCGCGGACTTGCCGAACAGGCCGGCGGGCTTCACCGCGAGCACGATCAGCAGCAGCACGAGGCCGGGCACGTCCTTGTAGCCGGTCGACAGGTAGAAGCCGGTGGTGGTCTCGGCGACGCCGAGGATGATCCCGCCGACCACGATGCCCATGCCGCTGGTCAGCCCGCCGATGATCGCCACCGCGAAGGCCTTCAGGCCAAGCACCGCGCCCATGGTCGCGCCGGTCAGCGTGAGCGGCGCGATCAGCACGCCGGCGAAGGCGGCCGTCATCGACGACAGTGCATACGAGAACGTGATCACGAGGCCGGTGTTGATGCCCATCAGCTTGGCCGCGTCGCGGTCGTTGAAGGTCGCGACCACCGCCTTGCCGTAGATGGTCTTGCGGTTGAAGAACTCCACCGCCAGCATCATCAGCAGCGCGCCCGCCACCACCAGGATCTCCATCGGCAGCACGTTGGCGCCCAGGAACTTCAGCGGCGATTCCGGTAGCGGCGACGGGAACTTCAGGTCGTCGCGGCCCCACACGTTCTCGGCCACGTTCTTGAAGATGATGCCCAGCGCGATGGTCGACATGATCCAGCCGAACTCCGACTTGATCTTGATCGCCGGGCGCACGCCGATGCGTTCGACGAAGGCGCCCTGCGCGGCGCCGAACAGGCACACCAGCGGGATCATCAGCCAGTAGTTCACGCCCAGCCCGACGAGGGTCAGGCCGACCAGCGCGCCCAGCATCAGCGCGTCGCCCTGGCCGAAGTTCAGCGTGTCGGAGGTGGCGAAGGTCAGCTGGTAGCCGAACGCGATCACCGCGTAGATCATCCCGAGCGCGATGCCGCTGTAGATGAGTTGGGTCAGGATTTGCATGGTGGCGTCCTGCGCAAAGGAACGCCGCCGGGCCGGTGGCCAGCGGCGGCGTGGAGGGTCAGGGGCGAATCACTTCTTGGCCGCGCTCAGCGCACCCTTGGCGTTCGGGTCCTTCACGCGCACTTCCGAGGCCTTCTTGAAGTCGTCCGGGTAGGCGTAGACCACGCGCTGCCCCTTGACCTCGCCGAACACCGGGATGTTGGCGGTGATGGCCTCGTGGTCGCCCTTGCTGAACGGCTTGTTGTAGGTGGTGACCACGCCGTCGACCGGCGTCTTCAGGTCTTCGAGCGCGGCCTTCACCTTCGGCCCGTCGGTGCTGCCGGCCTGCTTGATCGCGGCGGCCAGCAGGTAGACCGAGTCGTAGCCCTGCGCGGCGGACACCGGCGAGTCGATGCGCGCGTTCTTCGGGTTGAAGGTCTTCAGGTAGTTGATGATGAAGGACTGGCGCTTGGGCGTCGTCGGTTCCTGGATGAAGGTCTGCGGCATGCGCGCGCCTTCGCCGCCGGGGCCGGCGTTGTCGATGTAGTTGGCCATCGACAGCGTCCAGCTGCCCACCAGCGGCACCTTCCAGCCCAGCTTGGTCATGCCGTTGGCGATCTGCGCCAGTTCGGGGCCGATGCCGTAGGTCAGCACGGCCTCGGCGCCGGCTTCCTTGGCCTTCAGCAGCTGGGCCGTCATGTCGACGTCCTTGATGTTGAACTTCTCGACCGCGACCGGCTTGATGCCCTTCAGGCCCAGCGCCTTCTCCAGGTCTTCGCGGCCGAGCTGGCCGTAGTTGGTGGAGTCGGCCAGGATCGCGACCTTCTTGAAGCCGCGGCGCGTGATGGCCTCCTCGACGATCATCGGCGCCTGGATGCTGTCGTGCGCCGCGTTGCGGAAGATGTAGTTCTCGGGCTGGCTGTCGAACTGGTGCGTGATCAGCGAGCCGGTGGCCACGTTGTTCATCACCGGGATCTTCGCGTCCTGGTAGAAGCGCTGCGACGCGAGCGCGACGCCGGTGTTGATGTAGCCGACGGTGGCGGCCACCTTTTCCTTGTTGATCAGCTCCTGGGCGATCTGCACGCCGCGCTCGTTCTTGGCCTCGTCGTCGCGCTCGACCAGCAGCAAGGGGCGGCCGAGCACGCCGCCGGCCTTGTTGATCTCGTCGGCGGCCAGGCGCACGCCGTCGCGCATGCTGACGCCCATCGACGACGAACCGCCGGTGAACGGCCCGGCGACGCCGATCTTGATCGGGTCGGCGGCGAAGGCGGCCGCGGCGGCGAGGCCGAGCGCGGTGGCCACGAGGGTGGCGGAAAGACGGATCCGGGGGCTGCGCATGTTTGTCTCCTGCTTGCGGCGGTGGGATGGATCGAAGCCATGGCGAAGCCCTGTGTTCCGGGACACGACGTTTCACGCACGGCATCGGCGTTCCGTCTTGTGGTGCTTCGTTGCGACCAGCGTCGAATGCTCGCGCATTCGCCCTGATCTGCCCTCGTGGTATTCACGTACGTGGTCTTCGCGTCCGCGCCGGGCCGCGCGGCGGGCTTTGCGTGCAGGCTGAAGCTGCTTTGCGCAGGACGCAGCAATGCGCACCGCCAAGGGGCGGTGCGCTGCAGGGGATGTGCGCTTATCGCACGCAACAAGTGTGCGCCCGGGCCTCCCGGCCCGTCGGTGTTTCCAGCGTTACTGCTTGACCGCTTCGATCTGGATCAGCAGGCGGATGTTGTCCGGCAGGCCGTACTGCAGGCCGTAGCTGACGCCCCACTGGCTGCGCTGGATGGTGGTCTCGAAATCACCGCCGCAGACCTCGCGCTTGAGCATCGGGTTCTCGTAGCAGTTGAAGTTGGCCGCCGTCAGCGTGACCGGTTGGGTCTTGCCGGCCATCGTCAGCGTGCCTGCGACCGAGCTCACCTTGCCGTTGCCGTCGAAGTTGAACTTGTCGCCGACGAACTTGGCGGTCGGTGCTTCGGCGGTGTTGAAGAAGTCCTTGCTCTTCAGGTGCGTGTCCAGCGCCGGCACGCCGGTGCTGATCGACGTCATGTCGAAGGTGACTTCGGCGCGGCCGCTCTTGCCGGCCTTGTCCAGCGACACGGTGCCTTCCTTCTTGTCGAAGCGGCCGCGCAGCGTGCTGGTGTTGAAGTGCTTGGCCTCGAAGGTCACGAAGGTGTGGGTCGGGTCGACCGCGTAGGTGGCGGCTTCGGCATGGGCCAGGCCGGCGGCGGCGAGGGCGGCGGTGGCGATCAGGGTCTTGGTCAGCATGGAAAGTGTCCTGGTGGGGTGGGTGAAGTACAGCAAGAAAAATGAGGCGGAATCAGAGCGCGCCGACGCCGGTCAGCGCGAGCTTGAACTTGACGACGACGTCGTTGGCCACCATCGAGGTGTCCTTCCAGTCGCCGTCGCCGATCTTGAAATCGAGGCGCTTGATCACGAAGCTGCCGGTCGCGGTGATGTTGGCGCCGGCCTGGGCCAGCGTCACCGGCACCACCACGTCGTGGCTCGCGCCCTTGATGGCCAGCTTGCCGGCCACGTCGAACTTGCCCGGGCCGGTGGCCTTGACGCTGGTCGACTGGAAGCTCGCCTGCGGGAAGGCCTTGGTGTTGAACCAGTCCGGCTTGGCGACCTCGGCCTCGGTTTCGGCGGCGCCGAGCGTGACGCTGGCCAGGTCGATCGTGAAGCCGATCTTCGCGGCCTCGGGCTTCTTCGGGTCGAACGCGACCTGCGCGTCGAACTTGCGGAACTTGCCGTCCACCGGCACGCCCATCTGCTTGCTGGTGAAGGCGATCTCGCTTTGCGCCGGCAGCACCTTCTGCTGCGCGCAGGCGGGGAAGGCGAACGACGCGGCCAGCGCCAGGGTCGCGACGGTGAGGTAGGTTTTCATTCGAGTTGCTCCCGTGGAAGAGGAAAGGGATTCAGCGTGAAGACGCGGGCCACATGCGGGCCAGCAGCCCGTCGCGGTCGATGACCTGGTGCTTGGTGGCCGCCGCGACATGCAGCAGCACCAAGGCCGCCAGGCCGTAGGCGAGCAGTGCATGCAGCTGCTTGGCGACCTCGGCCAGGCCCTTGTCGACCGGCACGAAGTCGGGCAGCGGCAGCAGGCCGAAGACGACGATCGGGAAGCCCGCCGCCGAGCTGTACGCCCAGCCGGCCAGCGGCACCGCGAAGAACAGCGCATACAGCAGGCCGTGCGTCCAGTGCGAGGCGCGCAGCTGCCAGGCCGGCGCCGGCAGCTCGACCGGCGGCCGGTGCGTCAGGCGCCACAGCAGCCGCAGCGCCGACAGCGCCAGGATGGTGATGCCCGACCACTTGTGCCAGTTGAACAGCTTGAGCCGCTGCGGCGAGAACGGCAGGTCGCTCATGTACAGCCCGACGCAGAAGGTGCCGACGATCGCCAGCCCCAGCACCCAATGGAAGCTGATCGCGACGGCGTCGTAGCGTGAAGGCGGAACGGGCGAAGCGCGCATGAATGGCCTTGAAACAGTTTGAAGCACTTGGGAAGACCTCCCGTCCCAAGCTGGATGGCACTTTAAGAGAGGTGCAAAGGACCGGAGTTCACCAGGGTTGTCGCAAACGTTCAAAAAAATGAAGCAGACGCCCTCGCGCAAACCCTGTCCGGACTTTCCCGCGAAACCGCCGGCCGGGCCTTTTCATTCCGGGCCCCGCTCGTAGACTGCGCCGGCTGTTCGATGGGTCGATCCCGGTTCAACCCATTGAACGCCGAAGTCCGCCTTCCTCCCTCCGCTTCGCGCTCACGCGTCGCAGTCCAACGCATGCTCCACACCCCCGTTCTCCGCGCTGCCGCAAGCAAGCCCGCCCTGGTGCCGGCCGTGACGCGCGCGGCCGCCGTGCTGGACCTGCTGGCCCAGCAGCGCGAGGCGATGAGCCTGGCGCGGCTGTCGGCCAGCCTGGGCCTGCCCAAGAGCAGCGTGCACGGGCTGTGCAACACGCTGAGCGCGCTCGGCTACCTGCGCCGCGAGGACGACGGCAGCTTCTTCATCGGCCCGCGCGTGATGGGCCTGGCGCATGCGTTCGTCGCCCACACCAGCCCGGCGCAGGAGTTCAACGCGCTGTGGTCCGAGGCCGGCGCGGCGCCGACCGAGACGGTGATCCTGTCGGTGCTGGACGGTGCCGACGTGGTCTATGTCGCGGCGCGCAACGGCGTGCGGCCGCTCGGGCTGGCCTTCAACGTCGGCATGCGGCTGCCGGCGCACCGCGCGGCCACCGGCAAGGCGATGCTGGCCTGGCAGGACGAGGCGCGGCTGCGCAGCCACTTTCCGCAGCCGCAGCTGCCGCGCTTCATGAACCGCGCGCCGGTGAAGCGCAGCGACCTGATCCACGAGCTGGCCGAGATCCGCCGGCGCGGCTACAGCATCGACGACGAGAGCGTGCGCGAGGGCGTGTACTGCTTCGGCGCGCCGGTGTTCGACGCGTCCGGCCAGGCGGTGGCCGGCGTCGGCGTGTGCCTGCAGAAGGCCATGCTCGATCCGCAGGTGGCCGCGCAGCAGAGCGAGACGGTGATGCGCGTCGCGCGCGAGCTGTCGCAGCGCCTGGGCGGCAGCGCGAGCCGAACCGAAGAGGAGCCCGAAGTTCGATGAGCACCGACATCATTCTCGAGACCCGCCGGCTGACGAAGGAGTTCAAGGGCTTCGTCGCGGTGAACCAGGTCGACCTGCGCGTCAAGCGCGGTCACATCCACGCGCTGATCGGCCCGAACGGTGCCGGCAAGACCACCTGCTTCAACCTGCTGACCAAGTTCCTGACGCCGACCAGCGGGCAGATCCTGTTCAACGGCGCCGACATCACCGGCGAGAGGCCGGCGCAGATCGCACGCCGCGGCGTGATCCGTTCGTTCCAGATCTCGGCGGTGTTCCCGCACCTGAGCGTGCTCGAGAACGTGCGCGTCGCGCTGCAGCGCAAGCTGGGCACCTCGTTCCACTTCTGGAAGCCCGAGCGTTCGCTGCACGGGCTGAACGACCAGGCGCGTGCGCTGCTCGGCGAGGTCGACCTGGCCGCCTACGCCCAGACGCCGACGGTGGCGCTCAGCTACGGCCGCAAGCGTGCGCTGGAGATCGCCACCACGCTCGCGATGGAGCCCGAGCTGATGCTGCTGGACGAGCCGACGCAGGGCATGGGCCTGGAAGACGTCGACCGCATCCGCCAGCTGATCAAGAAGGTGTCGGCCAACCGCACCATCCTGATGGTGGAGCACAACATGAGCGTGGTATCGAGCATCGCCGACACCATCACGGTGCTGCAGCGCGGCGCGACGCTGGCCGAGGGGCCGTACGCCGAGGTCTCGAAGAACCCGGCGGTGGTGGAGGCCTACATGGGCACCGCCAACGTCGAACTCGCAGGAGCCCATTGAGATGGCCAACCGCTTTCTGGAGGTGCGCGAGCTGCAGGCCTGGTACGGCGAATCGCACGTGCTGCACGGCGTGAACTTCCACGTCGACGAAGGCGAGGTGGTCACGCTGCTCGGCCGCAACGGCGCCGGGCGCACGAGCACGCTGCGCGCCATCATGGGCCTGATCGGCAGCCGCAAGGGCTCGATCCGCATCCGCGGCCAGGAGGCCATCGCGATGCCCACGCACCGCATCGCGCGGCTGGGCATCGGTTACTGCCCGGAAGAGCGCGGCATCTTCTCCAGCCTGTCGGCCGAGGAGAACCTGCTGCTGCCGCCCAAGCTGGCCGAGGGCGGCATGGCGGTCGACGAGATCTACGCGATGTTCCCGAACCTGAAGGAACGCGCAGGCAGCCAGGGCACGCGGCTGTCGGGCGGCGAGCAGCAGATGCTCGCCGTCGCGCGCATCCTGCGCACCGGCGCCAAGCTGCTGCTGCTCGACGAGATCTCCGAGGGCCTGGCCCCGGTGATCGTGCAGAAGCTGGCCGAGATGGTGGTGCTGCTGCGCCGCCAGGGCTACACGATCGTGATGGTGGAGCAGAACTTCCGCTTCGCCGCGCCGCTGGCCGACCGCTTCCTCGTGATGGAGCACGGCCGCATCCTCCAGGAATTCACCCAGGCCCAACTGCCTGACCGCCTGGCCCAGCTCCACGAGTACCTGGGCGTCTGATCCACCAAAGGAGACCTCACATGAAATTGAGACAAATCGCCGCCGCCTGCTCGCTTGCCGCTCTTGCCGCCACCGTTCCTGCCCAGGCGCAGGTGTCGGGCGACGTGATCCGCATCGGCTTCATCACCGACATGTCGGGCCTGTACTCCGACATCGACGGCCCGGCCGGCGCCGAGGCCATCAAGATGGCCATCGCCGATGCCGGCGGCGCCGTCAACGGCAAGAAGGTCGAGCTGGTCGTTGCCGACCACCAGAACAAGGCCGACGTCGCCGCCGCGAAGGCGCGCGAGTGGTTCGACACGCAGGGCGTGGACATGCTGATCGGCGGCACCAACTCGGGCACCAGCCTGGCGATGGCCAAGGTGGCGCTCGAGAAGAAGAAGCCCTTCATCGCGGTGGGTGCCGGCAGCTCGGCGCTGACCAACGAGCAGTGCAGCCCGTACACCATCCACTGGGCCTACGACACGATGGCGCTGGCCAAGGGCACCGGCGGCGCCGTGGTGCGCGCCGGCGGCAAGAGCTGGTACTTCCTGACGGCCGACTACGCCTTCGGCCAGGCGCTGCAGAACGACACCACCAGCGTCGTCAAGGCAGCCGGCGGCAACGTGGTGGGCCAGGTCAAGCACCCGCTGTCGGCCAGCGACTTCTCGTCCTTCCTGCTGCAGGCGCAGTCGAGCAAGGCGCAGATCCTGGGTCTCGCGAACGCGGGCGGCGACACCATCAACGCGGTGAAGGCGGCCAACGAGTTCGGCGTCACGAAGACGATGAAGCTGGCCGGGCTGCTGGTGTTCATCAACGACATCCACTCGCTGGGGCTGAAGACCACGCAGGGCATGTACCTGACCGACAGTTGGTACTGGAACAAGGATGCCGAGACGCGCACCTGGAGCCGCAAGTTCTTCGAGAAGGTCAAGCGCATGCCGTCGTCGCTGCAGGCGGCCGACTACTCGGTGGCGGCCAACTACCTGGCGGCCGTCAAGGCCACCGGCACGGACGATGGCGACAAGGTGCTGGCGCAACTGCACAAGGCCAAGGTCAACGACATGTTCGCGAAGAACGGCACGGTGCGCGAGGACGGCCGCATGGTGCACGACATGTACCTGATGCAGGTGAAGACGCCGGACAAGTCGACCGAGCCGTGGGACTACTACAACGTGGTCGAGACCATCAAGGGCGACGCCGCGTTCACGACCAAGGCCGAGAGCAAGTGCGCTTCCTGGAAGTGACACCCCGCCGTTCGCCCTGAGCAGGGACTGAGCTCGTCGAAGGCCCGTGTCGAAGGGTTGCGCCCTGGCACGAGGGCTTCGACAGGCTCAGGGCGAACGGATTTTTGAGACCTCCCCATGAGTGAAATCTTCGGCATCCCCCTCCAGGCCTTCGCCGGCCAGTTGCTGCTCGGCCTGGTCAACGGCTCGTTCTACGCGATGCTGAGCCTGGGCCTGGCGGTGATCTTCGGCCTGCTCGGCATCGTCAACTTCGCGCACGGCGCGCTGTACATGATCGGTGCCTACGTGGCCTGGATCGCGATGGAGAAATGGGGCATCGGCTACTGGTGGGCGTTGCTGCTCGCGCCGGTGATCGTCGGCGCGCTCGGCGTCGTTATCGAGCGCACGCTGCTCAAGCACCTGTACAAGCTCGACCCGCTGTACGGCCTGCTGCTGACCTTCGGCCTGGCGCTGATCGCCGAGGGCGTGTTCCGCGACCAGTTCGGCGTCTCCGGCCAGCAGTACAACGTGCCCGAGGCGCTGCAGGGCGCCACCAACCTGGGCTTCATGGTGCTGCCGAACTACCGCGCCTGGGTCGTCGTCGCGTCGCTCACGGTGTGCCTGGGCACCTGGTTCCTGATCGAGAAGACGCGGCTGGGCGCCACGCTGCGCGCCGGCACCGAGAACCCGGCGCTGGTGCAGGCCTTCGGCATCAACGTGCCGCGCATGGTGATGTTCACCTATGCCGGCGGGGCGGCGCTGGCGGCGCTGGCCGGCGTGCTGGCCGCGCCGGTGATCCAGGTGACGCCGCTGATGGGCAGCAACCTGATCATCGTCGTGTTCGCCGTGGTCGTGATCGGCGGCATGGGGTCCATCCTCGGCTCGATCCTGACCGGGCTGATGCTCGGGATCATCGAGGGCCTGACCAAGGTCTTCTACCCCGAGGCGTCCAACATCGTGGTGTTCGTCATCATGGCCATCGTGCTGGTGATCCGGCCGGCCGGCTTGTTCGGCAAGGAGAAGTGAGCGTGGCCACCCCGAACGACAACCTCGACGCCGGCTTCCAGCACAAGGCGCTGATCGCCTGGGGCGTGGTGCTGGCGCTGCTGGTGATCGCGCCCTTCATCGGCGTGTACCCGGTGTTCATGATGAAGGCGCTGTGCTTCGCGATCTTCGCGTGCGCCTTCAACCTGCTGCTCGGCTTCACCGGGCTGCTGTCCTTCGGGCATGCGGCCTTCATGGGCTCGGCGGCCTACATCACCGGCTGGCTGGTGCGCAGCGCCGGCTGGACGCCCGAACTCGGCATCGTCGCCGGCACGCTGGCGGCCGCGGCGCTCGGGCTGGTGGTGGGCCTGATCGCGATCCGCCGGCAAGGCATCTATTTCGCGATGATCACGCTCGCGATGGCGCAGATGATCTACTTCGTCTGCCTGCAGGCGCCGTTCACCGGCGGCGAGGACGGGCTGCAGGGCGTGCCGCGCGGCAAGCTGTTCGGCCTGCTGCCGATGGGCAACGACCTGGCGATGTACTTCTTCGTGCTGGCGGTGTTCGTCGCGGTGTTCCTGCTGATCCTGCGCATCGTGCATTCGCCCTATGGCCAGGTGCTGAAGGCGATCCGCGAGAACGAGCCGCGGGCGATCTCGCTCGGTTACGACGTCGACCGCTACAAGCTGCTGGCCTTCGTGCTGTCCACCGGCATTGCCGGGCTGGCCGGCGCGATGAAGACCTTCGTGCTCGGCTTCGCGACGCTGTCGGACGTGCACTGGTCGCTGTCGGGCGAGGTGATCCTGATGACGCTCCTGGGCGGCATGGGCACGTTCGCCGGGCCGGTGGTCGGGGCGTTCACGATCATCGGGCTGCAGGACTACCTGGCCGATCGCGTCGGCTCGTGGGTCACCGTGATCATCGGCGTGATCTTCGTGGTGTGCGTGATCGCGTTCCGACGCGGGTTCGTCGGCGAACTGATTGCCTGGCAAAAGCGGAAGTAGCCCGGAAGCCCATCCGGGGCATCAGCGCCGCAGCGGCAGCAGGCTCTGCTTCAACTGCCGCAGCACGAAGCTCGACTTGCTGTGCCGGATCCCCGGGATCTTGTACAGCCGCTCGCGCAGCAGCCGTTCGTAGTCGCGCGTGTCGCTGACGGCGATGCGCACGTAGTAGTCGTAGTCGCCCGACACCAGGAAGGCCTCCAGCACCTCGGGGATCGCCTCGAGCGCGCGCCCGAACTCGAACAGCGCCTGGTCGGAGTGGCTGTCCAGCGTCACCTGCACGATCACCGTGTCGGCCAGCCCGATCTGCGCCGGGTTCACGCGCACCGAGTAGCCCTCGATCACGCCGGCCTGTTCCATGCGCTTGATGCGACTCCAGCACGGCGAACTGGTCAAGCCCACCTGCGCGCCGAGCTCGCCCATGCTGATGCGGGCGTCGCGCTGCAGTGCTTCGAGGATCGCGATGTCGAACTTGTCCAGTGTCATGCTGCAGTTTGCCTATGAATCAGCAATATTTGCTGGCAGCATCGTAACCGGCGGAAGTTTCGGCAGCCTTTGCTGCCGATGGCGCGACAAACTGCTGGCATGAATGCGCCCCTTGCCGTTGCCTGCCTGCAGCCTGTCTCCCACGCCCCCAACACGGCCGACCTGCTGGTGGCCACGCTGCTCGAGGCCGGCATCGACACCGCCTTCGGCTACCCCGGCGGCGCGGTGCTGCCGCTGTACGACGCGCTGCACCGCGAGCCGCGGCTGCGCCACGTGCTGGTGCGCCACGAACAGGCGGCCGTGCATGCGGCGCAGGGCTACGCGCGCAGCACCGGCCGCGTCGGCGTGGTGTTCGTCACCTCGGGGCCGGGCATGAGCAACACCACCACCGGGCTGCTCGATGCGCTGTGCGATTCGATCCCGGTGCTGTGCATCAGCGGCCAGGTCGCGACCACGGCGATCGGCACCGATGCGTTCCAGGAATGCGATGCGCTGGGCATCTCGCGGCCGGTGACGAAGTGGAACGTACAGGTGCGGCGCGCCGAAGCGCTGGTGCCGATGCTGCGCAAGGCGCTCGCGGTGGCTGCGAGCGGCCGGCCCGGGCCGGTGCTGCTCGACCTGCCGAAGGACGTGCAGCAGGCGCCCGCGGTGCCGGTGGCGATGGCGCGGGTGGCGCTGCCGCCGCGCCGGGCCCGGCCGAACAGCTCGCTGCGCCGTGCGGCACAGGCCTTGCGCGAGGCCCGGCGGCCGGTGTTCTATGGCGGCGGCGGGCTGCTCAACTCCGGCCCCGCGGCCTGCGAAGCCCTGGCCGAGCTCGTGCGGCATTGCCACGCCCCCTGCACGCTGACGCTGATGGGCCTGGGCGCCTTCCCGGCATCGAGCCCGCAGTTCCTCGGCATGCTGGGCATGCACGGCACGCTGGAGGCGAACCTCGCGATGCACGAGGCCGACCTGGTGGTGTGCGTCGGCGCGCGCTTCGACGACCGCGTCACCGGGCGCCTCGACGGCTTCTGCCCGCAGGCGCGCATCGTCCACATCGACATCGATCCGACCTCGATCAACAAGGTCGTCAAGACCGAGGTGCCGCTGGTCGGCGACTGCGCGTGGCTGCTCGCGGCGCTGCTCGACACGCTGGGCCCCGAGCCGCTGGATCCGCACCTGCTCGACGACTGGTGGGCACGCATCGAGGGCTGGCGCGCGCGGTGCTCGCTGGCCTTCGACGACACGCCGCGGCAGATCGCACCGCAAGCCCTGATGACCCGCCTGCAGCATGCGCTCGACGGCCGCGACGCGATCGTCTCGACCGACGTCGGCCAGCACCAGATGTGGGCCGCGCAGCACCTGCGCTTCGATGCGCCGCGGCGCTGGCTGACCTCGGGCGGCGCCGGCACGATGGGCTACGGGCTGCCGGCCGCGATCGGCGCGCAGGTGGCGCACCCGCAGCGGCTGGTCGTGTGCGTCAGCGGCGATGCCTCGATCCTGATGAACATCCAGGAGATGTCGACCGCGGTGCAGCACCGCACGCCGGTCAAGGTGGTGCTGATGAACAACGGCTGCATGGGCATGGTGCGGCAGTGGCAGGAACTGGTCCACGACGGGCGCTACAGCCACAGCGACGTGGCGGCGCAGCCGGACTTCGTCGCGCTGGCCCGGGCCTTCGGCTGGCAGGCACGGCGCGTCGAGCGGCGTGACGAGCTTGATGCCGCGCTGGCCGAATGCCTGGCGAGCGAAGGCCCGTTCTTCCTCGATGTGCGCGTGACCGGCGACGAGAACTGCTGGCCGATGATCCCGGCCGGCTGCGCGCAGAACGAAATGTTGCTCGGACCCTAGGCAGGCGTTACCACGGCGCGTTCGGGCAAGCCGCCTTCGGTGCGCCCGGCAACGGCTTTGCCTGGCTCAGGAAGTAGGAGTTCGCATCCAGGAACCGTGCGCGGCACAGCGCTGTCGCCTGGCGCTTCGGGTCGCGCTCCAGCAAGCCCTCCAGCGCGTAGGCCCAGGCCCAGAAAGGGAGCATCTGCTGGTGCGCTCGCGCAAAGCGCAGCCCTTCGGCGCGATAGGCCTCCTGTCTTGTCTGGCGGTACATCAGCCAGGCCGCCTGCGCGTACTGGTAAGGCTGCGGCACGGCGGTGTCCACCGTGCCGCTGGCCAGCTCCGACAGTTGGTAGCGAGCGGCCCGCAGGAAGTCCAGCGATGCGGCGGACTGGCCCTCGCGCGCCAGCAGCATCGACTTGGACAGCAGAGCGTGGAAGTCGGTGCTCTGCAGGCTGGTGGCGCGCACGATGTCGAGCTCCGGGTCGCGGCCTTCCAGGGCCTGCCATGCGAGCCAGGTGAATCCGGGCTGCATGAAGCGCTTGTCCCACTCGGTGGCACGTGGTGCCGCGCTCCGCCAGGCCTCGAGTTCCTGACGGGACGCATTTCCACGCAGCAGCATCTGCTGCAGCTTGGCCGAAAGGACCCACGCCTGGCTGTTGAAAACCGTGTCGCCATCCGTGCCCTTCAGCAGCGCGATGTCGGCATCGTCCGGCAAGCGATCGATCACGGCATGCGCGTGCAGGAAGCGCAGCGAGGCGTCCTGGTAGTTGATCTGCGCACCCCGCAGCTGCTGGCCGTCCAACCAGGCCTTGGCCGCGGCGAGGTCGTGCTTCTCGATGCGTTGGCCGACGACCGCGCCGGTCCACAGCTCGAAGGTCGTGGCCAGCATCAGGCGTGGCAGGACGGCGGCCCAGGCTTCCTGGGGGCGGCCGGTCATGAACAGCAGCCCCGACAGATCGCGCCGGACGAAGTCGTTGTCGTAGCGCCGCTTGCGGGCCTGCGTGGCTTCCAGCGCACCCGGTACATCGCGGTCGATCATGGCCAGCCGCACCCGTGCGTGCAGGTCGGAGCCGCTGCCGGTGCCGATGCCGCGCACCTTCTGGTAGTAGAACTTCGCGCTCTCCATGTCGGATGCGAAGAAGAACGCGTGCGCCGGATCCGCCCAGGCGTGCGACTGCGCCACCCGGTCGTCCTCGCGCGAATTCGGCTCCACGTCGTCGATCATCTTGCGCGCCTGGGCGAGCGAGCCGCCGCCTTGCAGCATGCGCATGGCCAGGGCGGTGCGGGTCTGCAGCACCGCAGGCTGGCGCGCGATCACGGTGCGCAGCGCCTCCTCGCTCATGTCGCTCAGCAGGCTGGACGTGAGGCTGGCATCGTCCCACTGAAACAGTGGCCGGGCCGCGGGGCGCAAGGCGGGGGCTGCGGTGGCCGGCCCGGGGGGCGCGGTGGCCATGCCTGCCCGCGAGGCCGCCCGCATCTCGACGTGTTGGCGCGCATCGCGGACCGAGCCGCTGACGAGGAACAGGGCGGGCTCGCCGGCCTTGCGGGTTGCCGGCTTGTCCTCGACGGTCTCGCGGTCGAAGGCCAGCACCATCATCAGGCGTGCCTCGTCGTCGGTCAGCCGAGAGATCACCGGGTCTTCGAGGATGTTGGTGTTCCTGGACCAGATGTGGGAGGACACCGACAGCAAGGTCAGTGCGCCGTCGTGGCGCTGCAGCTCGGCCGTGCTCTGCACGAAGTCGCCGACGGCGGCCTGCATCTTTCCGAGGATGGTGGCGAAGCTGCCCTCCAGCGCATCCAGCTTGTCGGTCTGGAAGCGCATCTGGCGCACCAGCGGGTGGCGTGCCAGGTCGGCGGGCAGCGCGGCCACCAGGGCGTCGCGCTTGTCGCGTTGGCCGTAGACCTGTCCGTACAAGTGGATGTCGCTGTAGGCTGACGCCGCGCGCCATTGCTGGTAGAGCGCCAGTTGCACCGCGCTTGCCCTGCCCGAGGGCGCATTGGCGCCGGCCTGGCCCGGGCAGCGCGGACCCGGCATGCTGCCCGGCAGCGCCCGTTCGATCTCGCACAGGTCCACGCGATGGAACGGCGTGTCGTAGGTGCCGCGCTGCAGGAACACCGCGCGGGCGAAGGGCGGCAGGTCGCGCGCGGCTGCCTCGACCAGGTCCTCGACCGCATTGCGAGCCGAGCGCACCGGCATGGACGTGCCGCTCGTGCGCGCCGTCACCAGCTTGGCCAGCGGAGCCACCACCGGATCGGGCATCGCGGTGCTGGCGAAGGTGTCGCGGAAGATGCCGACCGGCATCAGCTGGCCCCAGGCCATCGTGGAGATCGCCGCCTGCGCAGGCGATGCCTTCTTCAGGAACTGCGACTCGACCATCGCGGTGGCGAGCCACGCCAAGCGCGGGGGAGAATCCGGCGTGACGACGCCGCCTTCGCCGGGGAAGGCGAACGAGGGCATCAACGTGCCGACGACGATGGCGCGGCATGCGAGGGCCGCAGTATCTGCGGCCACCGGCTTGTCGAGCTGCCACGCTTCGGGGCCGCAGTCGCCGCCGGGCGGCGGCGCGCTCGCCACGGCCGCCGCGAACTTCAATTCATCCAGCATCGAGGGCAGTGCACCCGTCATCGCGGCGAGCGGGTCCGTGCTGGTCGGGAGCATGGGCAGGCTGCGGTGGGCTCGCCGGAACTGGCTCCCTTCCTTCAGCGTCAGGGTGATGAAGGCCTGGTCGGCGCCGTTGTGTCCGATGTACAGGCCCAGCACCGACGATGCCGGGGAAGCGGCGGCGAACTCTGCCACGGCCGCGTCGTCGAGGCGGCGCACCCACGGGCCGCTGGCGTCGAGCACATCGGTCTGCCGGTTCGCATCGATGCGGCGCGCGGCCAGTTCATGGTCCAGGTCCGCCGCGACGATGGCGCGAAACGCCGGCGTGAAGCCGAAGGCCTGCGTCTGCACAGGCAGTACCAGGATGCGCGGGACCTTGCCGTCGGCGGTCTTCAGCCGGATCGACTTCAGCGCATCGTCCGGCTTCACGGAGGTGAGCTTCAAGGCCTCGGCGAAATAGTCGGGCTGCGGCCAGCTGTCTGGCTGGCGCTCGTGGGGCAGGGTCGGCAACCCGTTGTCCGGCGGGGGCGACCCGGGGGTGGCGACAGGCTGGGCCCAGGTGGGTGCGGCATACAGCCATGCGGCTGTCGCGGCGACGACGATGCGTCGACGGTCGATGCGAATCATGAGTCCTCCCAGACTTCATTCTTGTTCAGGCACGATGATGCCTCAGCACCGAGTCCGTGCCGCGACAACGCGCTGCCGGTGCTGCTCGGTGGGGAGCCGATCAGCCTGGCGCTGCGGCTGCAAAGCTGACGCGCACCAGCAGGCCGCCGTCGCGTCCCTCCAGCAGCAGGGCCTCGGCGCCGTGCGCGCGGGCGATGTCGCGCACGATGGCCAGGCCCAGCCCGCTGCCGGAACCACGGGCCTCGCGCCCGCGCTCGAAGCGGCCCCAGATGCGCTCGCGGTCGGCGGACGGGATGCCCGGCCCGTCGTCCTCGACCTCGAGCACGGCGTGGCCGTCGCGCCAGGCGGTGCGGACCGTGATCGCGGCCGCGGCGCCGGCGTATTCGCCTGCGTTGTGCAGCAGGTTGGCCACCAGTTCGCGCAGCATGAGCTCGTGGCCGGTGACCATCACCGACTGCAGCTCGAAGCCGATGTCGTGCACCTTGACCCAGGGCTCGGCCGCCGCGATGCAGACCTCGCGCAGGTCCACCCTGCGCGCACCGGCCAGCGGCGACTCGCTGCCCGCGCGTGCCAGCGCCAGCAGCTGGTTGGCGAGCCGGGCCGCGCGTTCGGCACCCTGGTGGAAGCGCTGCAGCGTGGCCGGCAGCGTGGCGGCGTGCGGGTCGGTCAGCGCCAGCTCGCTCTCGGTGCGCAACACCGTCAGCGGCGTGCGCAGCTGGTGCGCGGCGTTCTCGACGAAGGCGCGCTGCGCGGCCGACGCGGCGTCCAGCCGGCCCAGCAGCCGGTTCAGTGCCAGCACCAGCGGCGCCACCTCCTGCGGCACGCCGGGGGTGTCGACCGGTTGGAGGTTGGCGAGCGACCGGTGTTCGATGTCGGCACCGAGCCGGCGCAGCGGCAGCAGCCCGCGGCCCACCGCCACCGCGCCCAGCAGCACCAGCGCCAGCGCGAGCGGCAGCAGCGACAGCACGGCGCCGGCCAGCACCGCGCTCTGCGCCTGCCGCCGCTTGGCCAGCGATTCGGCGACCAGCACCGGGCAGCTCTGCGCGCCGCCGCCGCACGGTGCGCCGAAGGCCGCGACGCGCACCGCCTGGCCGCCGAGGACGGCGTCGAAGAACTTCCATTCGCGCGGCTGCAGCGGCGGGCGCAAGGTCATCAGCGGCGCATCGCCGCTCAGCAGCCGCGCATCGGGCGCCGCGACGGCGAAGTAGACGCGATCGTAGAGGTCGGTGCGCAAGGCCTTGTCGGTCTGCGCGCTCAGTGCCAACGAGACCTGGCCCTGCCGCTCGACCAGCAGGTCGGACAGCGCGACGGCGGTGCCGGTGAGCGCGCGGTCCAGCGAATCGAGCGCCGGCCGCACCGTCATCACGTACATCAGCCCCGCGGCCAGCGGCACCAGGCCGAGCAGCGGCAGCAGCAGCCACACCAGCAGCCGGCGCCGGATGCTGCCGGCCGGTCGCAACGGGGCGGTCGTCACGCGGGGTCGCCTTCCTCGAGCAGGTAGCCCAGGCCGCGCACCGTGCGGATGCGCAGGCCCGCGCGCTCGACCTTGCCGCGCAGCCGCGACACCTGCAGGTCGACCGCATTGCCCGAGGTGGCGGCGCCCCAGTCGGGCACCATGGCCACAAGCTGCTCGCGCGGCACGATCTTGTCGGCCTTCAGCATCAGGTACTGCAGCAGCGCGAACTCGCGCGGCGACAGGCCGAGCGGCTGGCCGTCGACGAAGCCGCGCAGCGCGCGCAGGTCCAGCCGCAGGCGGCCGAGCGACAGCACGTCGTCGAGCCGCGCCTCGCTGCGCCGCACCAGCGCCCGCGAGCGCGCCACCAGCTCGCTGAGCGCGAACGGCTTCACCAGGTAGTCGTCGGCGCCGGCTTCGAGGCCGCGCACCCGGTCTTCCACCGCGTCGCGTGCGGTCAGCATCAGCACCGGCACGCGCGAGCCCTGCGCGCGGGCGCGGCGCAGCGTCTCGAAGCCGTCGATGCCCTGCAGGCCGATGTCGAGGATCAGCAGGTCGTAGGCATCGCGCTGCAGCGACAGCGCGACCGGTTCGCCGCGCGCGGTGTGGTCGACGCGCCAGCCCTGGGCGCGCAGCGCGTTCGACGTGGACTCGGCCAGCGGCGCGTCGTCTTCGACCAGCAGGATGTGCATGGCCGGCGCGGCGTCAGGCGGCGACCGGGTGGATCGCGATCGTGCGCGAGCGCAGCTGGCCGCAGCCGCCGTCCACCTGCTGGCCGGCCGACTCGCGCAACGTGGTCAGCACGCCGCGGCCGTGCAGCGTGCGCGCGATGGCCTGGGCGCGTTCCGGGCTCGGGCGCCGGAAGTCCAGGCCCTCGTTGGCGTTGTACGGGATCATGTTCATGATCGCGTACTTGCCGCGCAGCAGCCGCACGATGCTGTCGATCTCGTCGTCGCCGTCGTTGATGCCGGCCAGCAGCGTCCACTGGTACTGGATCGGGTAGCCGGTGCGGCGCGCATAGCGTTCGCCGAGCTCGACCAGCTCGTCGGGCGCGATGCGCGGTGCGCGCGGCAGCAACTGCTCGCGCAGCGCCGCCTTGGTGGTGTGCAGCGACAGCGCCAGCGCCGGCTTCACCGGGCCTTCGGGCAGGCGCTCGAAGACGCGGTGGTCGCCGACGGTCGAGAAGACGAGGTTCTTGTGGCCGATGCCGCCGGCGCTGCCGAGCAGGTCGATCGCCTCCATCACGTTGTCCAGGTTGTGCGCCGGCTCGCCCATGCCCATGAAGACGACCTTCCTGACCGGCCGGCGCGCGCGGGCCAGCGCGACCTGGGCCACGATCTCGGCGCTGCCGACCTGGCGCAGCAGGCCGTCGCGGCCGGTCATGCAGAACAGGCAGCCGACCGCGCAACCGACCTGGGTCGACACGCAGACGCCGTCGCGCGGCAGCAGCACGCTCTCGAGGGACTGGCCGTCGGCCAGTTCGACCAGCAGGCGCGCCGAGCCGTCGTCCGCCGGGTGCTCCGAGCGCACGCGCACCAGGCCGCCGAGCTGCTCGAGCAGCGCCGGCAGGGCCTCGCGCAGCGCGAGCGGCAGGAAGTCTTCGGGCCGGCGCTTGCCGGCATCCTGCGGCAGCGCGCGCGACCACTGGCGCAGCACGCGTTCTTCGTGGACGGGCTTGGCACCGTGTTCACGCAGCAGGTGGCGGAGGGTGGAGATGCGCATGGGGACGGGGACGGCGGATCGACAGTGTAGGGAAGTTGGCGGACCCGCCCGCGCCAATTCTGTAGAAAGTAAGGAGCACAAGGCGCCATCGCCTGCCTAGCATCGCGCGGCGTGCCCGAGCTGTTGGGGCTGATTCCAACCCATCCCGAGGAGCTCCTTCATGGCCCTTCCTTCCGACAAGAGAACCGTCGTCGCCTTCCCGCGCCGGCACGTGCCCGCGCAGCAGGTCATCCTGGCCATCGTCCGCTCGACCCCGATCCCGCCGGCGCCCGAAGTCTCCCCCGAGACGCGGCCTGCGCGCCGGTTCGCCGGTCCCGACACGATTCCACTGAAGCAGACCCTCGACAGCTACCGCCGGCAGATCCAGTGCGCCGGCACCGAGCGCAGCGAAGAGGTCTGCAGCCGCATCGCCGAACGGCTCGAAGACGAGCTCGCCCGCTGCCCGCAGATGCCGTCCGCCCATGTGGCCTTCTTCGCCGACCTGCTGTCCGTGCGCGCGCTCTTCTCCACGGCCGGCGTCTGGAACTTCCTGCTCGTCCTCGGCACGCAGCGGCATACCCTCATGCTGACGGACTTCAGGCGCCTGGGCCTGTGCGTCGCGCAATGCTACGGGCACTACGAAGACGAAGACCTGTGCCTGGCGGTCTGCGATTTCATCGCCAGGCACTTCCTCTGGGAAGATGCGGCCTCGCTGCTGATGCGGCTCAAGATGATGGAAGCGTGCAAGGCCGAACGGCTCCAGGGCATGGCCGACGACGGCCTGCGGATCCTCGCGGCGCGCCGTTCGCACGGTTCGCGCGGTCCGTTCAGCCCTCCGTCATCGCCCCACAACTCAGGTTGACGACGCTGGCGGTGATCGCTCCGGCCCGGTCCGATGCCATGAAGGCGGCCGTCTCGGCCACTTCGTCCAGCGTCGGCAAGCGCTTCAGCAAGGTCGCCGCACGGCCGCGCTCGGCCAGCATGGCGTCGATGCCGAGCCCGGCATGGGCCGCGACCTGGCGGAACACCTCTCGCGCATGCGTGCCGTGCTGCTGCGCCTCGGGGATCGCATCGGGCCGCAGGCACAGCACCCGCACCCCGTGCCCGCCCAGCTCGCCCGCCAGGTGCCGCGTCATCGCCTCCACCGCCGCGCAGGCCGCGCCGTAGCCCATGAAGCCGGCGCCCGCGATGCGCGAGCCCGGTGTCGACAAGGTCATGATCACGCCCGAGCGCTGCTTCACCATCTGCCGCGCGACGGCGCGCGCCGTCAGGAAGTTGGTGCGCGTGTACGCATGCAGCGGCAGCGCGTACTCGTCGAACGACAGCTGCGCGAGCGGCGTGCCCTGCACGTGCGCGATGCCCACCGCATTCAACGCGATGTCGATGTGCCCCAGGCGCGCGGCCAGGGCCTCGACATGGCCCTCGACCGCCTGCTCGTCCAGCGCGTCCAGCCATGCCGTCTCGACCGACCCGCCCGCGTCGGCGATCTGGCGGGCCACCGCATGCAGCCGTGAAGGCGTGCGTGCCACCAGCACCACGTGCGCGCCCTCGCGGGCCATCGCGCGCGCCACCGCGCTGCCGATGGCGCCGCTGCCGCCGTGGATCACGGCATTCCGGTTCTCCAGCATCATGAACATCCCCTTGCGATCGGTCGCTGCGGATTGCAGCGCCCCCAGGACGTTCGGCAACGCCGGATTCCGACACCTACCGGCACCTACCGACACCTACGATGTGCGCGCCGGCACCACGCCGGGGTCGAACCAGTTCAGCGGCCGCAGCTCGAAGCGCGCGCCGTCGAACGCCAGCTGCCGCACGCAGGCCAGGGCCTCGTCCTCGGTCTCGCAGTCCACGGTGTAGAGACCCATCAGCTGTTCCTTGCTCTCGGCGAACGGGCCGTCGATCAGCAAGGTCTCGTGCCCGGCTCGCCCCTGCAGCACCGTGCCGCGCCGCGGCACCAGGCGCATCACCGGGCCCAGCCGACCCTGCTCGCCCAGCTGCTCGCGCAATCCCGCGTGCCGGCCCAGGACGTCGGCCTCCTCGGCCGGCGTCCAGGCGTCGACCTGCGATTCGTGGCCGTAGATCAGGATCGAATAGAGCATCGGCAATCTCCTCAGGCCATCGGTCGTGCCGTGCCACGTGGTGCCGCCGGGCCACCCAGCCCGTCCAGCTCGGCGCGGATGTGCGCTGCTTCGGCCGCGCTGTGCGCCAGCGAGATGGCGCGTCGCAGCGCCTCGCGTGCCTCGTCCGGCCGCTCCAGCTGCTTCAGCAACGCCCCGCGTACGCCGTGGAAATGGAAGTAGTCCGCCAGCGGCTCGGCCAGCGGCGCGATCAAGGCCAGCGCGGCGGCCGGCCCGTCGACCTTGCCGACCGCCACCGCCCGGTTCAGCGTCACCACCGGCGACGGCTGCAGCCGTTCCAGCACGTCATACAGGCGCGCAATCTCCGCCCAGTCGGTGGCCTTCGCATCGGCCGCCTGGCAATGCACCGCGGCGATCGCTGCCTGCACCGGGTACGGGCCGGGCGGGCCGCGGCGCAACGCCTGCTCCACCAGGCACAGCCCCTCGGCGATGCGCCCGGCGTGCCACAGCCGCCGGTCCTGCGCCTCGAGCAGCACCAGCGCACCATCCGCCGCGACCCGTGCCGGCGTACGGGCATGCTGCAACAGCATCAGCGCGAGCAGCCCCTGCACCTGCGCGTCGCCGGCAAACAGCTGCACCAGCAAGCGGCCCAGGCGGATCGCCTCGTCGCACAGCGGCGCACGCACCGGCTGCGTGCCGCCGCTGGCCGAGTAGCCCTCGTTGAACAGCAGGTAGACGCTGGTGCACACGGTGGCCAGTCGCGCGTCGCGCTCGGCCACGCCGGGGGTGTCGAACGGGATGCCCGCCGTCGCGATGCGCTTCTTGGCCCGCGTGATGCGCTGTTCCATCGCGGCTTCTCCGACCAGGAAGGCGCGGGCGATCTCGCGCACCGACAGGCCGCAGACGATGCGCAGCGCCAGCGCGATCTGCTGCGTCGCCGGCAGCACCGGGTGGCAGCAGACGAACAGCAGGCGCAGCAGGTCGTCGCGGTAGTGCGCCTCGTCCAGCTGTCCCGCCAGGCGCTCCAGCGCGTCGTCGTGCGGATCAGCGAAGGTGTCGCCATCGGGCAGCGGCTCGTCGCGCTGGCGCCGCCGCAGTTCGTCCAGCGCGGCGTTGCGCCCGACGAAGATCAGCCAGGCCGTCGGGTCGCGCGGCGGGCCCTGGGCCGGCCAGTGCTGCAGCGCGCGCAGGCTCGCCTCCTGGAAGGCCTCTTCGGCGGTGTCGAGGTCGCGGAAGTAGCGCAGCAGCGCGGCCACGGCGCGTGGCCGGGCACCGGCCAGCATGGCGGCGATGGCGTCCAGCTCGCCGGACGCGGGAACGAGGTCGGCGTGGGTCATGGTGTCCCCAAGGACGCACGAGTATGCGTCGCGCCGACATCCGGCTCCAGAAATCCGCCGTTCGCGCTGCCGCTGCTTCGCTTCGCGCCGGGCGGCAGCGTTTCGTCGCAGCGCGGCTGCACCGGGCGGGCCGTGTCGCCAGCATGCCGGTCATCACCACCCCCACGGAGACTGCCATGCACCCGACTCCTCGCCGCGCCATCGCGCTGGCCGCCCTGTCCTTCGGCCTGCTGGCCGCCGCCCAGGCCGCGCCCGACGCGCAGTTCGAGCCCGCATTCCAGCTCTTCAGCCAGGCCTCGGCGGGCGACAAGGGCGCCATCGACGGTGCCGCCGAGGCATTCGCCAGGCTGCTGCAGGCCGAGCCCGACAGCCCGGTGCTGATGGCCTACAGCGGCGCCAGCACCGCGCTGCAGGCGCAGACGACGCTGCTGCCGTGGAAGAAGATGAGCCTGGCCGAAGACGGCCTGGCGCGCATCGACAAGGCGCTCGCACTGCTGACGCCGGCGCATGACGCGATCGGCCAGCACCGCACGCCGGCCAGCCTGGAGACGCGCTTCATCGCTGCCAACACCTTCCTGTCGGTGCCCGACTTCATGCACCGCGGCGCGCGCGGCGGCAAGCTGCTGGCCGAGGTGCTGGCCAGCCCGCTGTTCGCGCAGGCGCCGCTCGGCTTCCAGTCGGCGGTGTGGATGCGCGCCGGCGCGCAGGCTGCCAAGGAGAACCGCGTGCCCGAGGCGCGCCAGTTCTTCGAGCAGGTGGTGCAGCGCAACGGCCCGCAGGCCGAGCGCGCCCGCGCCGCGCTGCAGGGCCTGCCGTCGTGAGCGGCCATGCCGTCGAGCTGCGCGGGGTGCACAAGACCTACCGCCTCGGCCAGCACGTGATCCCGGCGCTGCAGGGCATCGACCTGTCGGTGGCGCGCGGCGAGCTGCTCGCATTGACGGGTCCGTCGGGCAGCGGCAAGAGCACCCTGCTCAACCTGTGCGGGCTGATCGACAGCGCCGATGCGGGCGAGATCGCGATCGACGGGCAGGCCGTCACCGGCCTGGACGAGACGCAGCGCACGCTGCTGCGCCGCGACGCCCTCGGCTTCGTGTTCCAGGGCTTCAACCTGGTGCCGGTGATGACGGTGGCCGAGAACGTCGACTACCCGCTGTTCCTGGCCGGCGTGCCGGCGGCCGAGCGGCGCGAGCGTGTCGCCGCGCAGCTGCTGGCCGTGGGGTTGCACGACCACGCAGCGCACCGGCCCGATGCGCTGTCGGGCGGGCAGCGCCAGCGCGTCGCGATCGCGCGCGCGCTGGTCAAGCGGCCCAAGCTGGTGATCGCCGACGAGCCGACCGCCAGCCTCGATTCGCACACCGCCGACCAGGTGCTGCAGCTGATGCGCGAGCGCGGGCATGCCGAGGGCGCGGCCTTCGTGATCGCGACGCACGACGAACGGCTGACGCGTCGCTGCGACCGCGTGGTCGCGTTGCGCGACGGGAGGCTGCTGTGAAGTGGCTCAAGTTTGCCTGGCTCAACACGCTGCGCAACCGCCGCCGCTCGCTGGTCACCGTCGCGATCGCGGCGCTCGGCACCGCGGCCATCCTGCTGGCCGGCGGCTTCGCGCTGTCGACCTACCAGGCGCTGGCCCAGGCGGCGGCCCGCAGCAGCGGCCACCTGGTGGTCGGCCGGCCCGACCAGTTCACGCAGGACGAGGACACGCCGCTGCAGCACGGCCTGGACGACGCCGCCGGCCTGCGCGCCCGGCTGCTCGCCGACCCGGCCGTGCGCCACGTGCTGCCGCGCGTCGAGTTCAGCGGGCTGATCAGCAACGGCGACAAGTCGACCGTGATGATGGCCAGCGGCGTCGACCCCGACGGCGAGTTCTCGGTGAAGGGCCCGTTCCTGTCGATGACGGCCGGCGAGGTGCTGGCCGGCGGCGACAGCGCCCAGGTGATGCTGGGCGAGGGCCTGGCGCGCAGCCTGAAGGCCCGGCCCGGCAGCAGCCTCACGCTGCTGGCCAGCACCACCGACGGCGCGCTGAACGCGCTCGACGTGCGCGTGAAGGGCGTCTTCTCGACCGGCGTGCCCGAGATCGACAAGCGCCTCGTCTACACCGACCTCGGCACCGCGCAGAAGCTGCTGAACACCACGCGCGTGTCGACGCTCGGCGTGTTCCTCGACCGCATGGCGTCCACGCCGGCCGCGCAGCAGCGCGTGGCGGCGCTGTTCCCCGCGCTCACGGTGCAGACCTGGCTCGACCAGGCCTTCTTCTACCGCTCGGTGCGCGACCTCTACAACCGCATCTTCGGCGCGCTCGGGCTGATCATCGGCGTGATCGTCGTCTTCGTCGTCGCCAACGCGATGGCGATGGCCATCATCGAGCGCACCCGCGAGATCGGCACGCTGCGCGCGCTCGGCACGCTGCCGTCGCAGCTGCTGCGCACGCTGGCGCTCGAAGGCATGCTGCTGGGCGGCAGCGGCGCGCTGCTGGGCGCCTGCCTGGCCGGTGCGGTGTCGCTGCTGCTGTACGTGGTGCCGGTGCAGATGCCGCCGCCGCCGGGGCGTTCCACCGGCTACCCGCTGACGATCGCCGTCGACCCGCTGATGTTCGCGCTGACGGTGGCCGGGATGCTGCTGCTCGCGATGGCCGCATCGGCCGCGGTCGCGCGCAAGACCGTGCACACGCCGGTGGTCGATGCGCTGGCCCACACCTGAAAGGACTTCCCCATGAAACGCCTCCTCGCGCTGGCGGGCCTCGCGCTCGCGCTGTCTGCCCAGGCCCAGGACGTCCCCGCGTTGCTGAAGGCCGCCGACCGCTACCGCATGAGCAGCGACAACCTGCAGGTCGACACGCTGATCAGCGTCTTCAACAGCGACGGCTCGCCCGACAAGGAACGCCGCTACACCGTGTTCGCGCAGGCCGGCCACCGCTCGCTGGTGCTGATGCAGAGCCCGGCCGAGAAGGGCCAGAAGGTGCTGATGCTGGGCGACGACTTCTGGCTGCTGATGCCGAACAGCCAGCGCCCGCTGCGCATCACGCCGATGCAGAAACTGCTGGGCGATGCGTCGACCGGCGACATCGCGACGCTGAGCTGGGCCGACGACTACGGCGGCCGCGTCGTCGGCGAGGAACGTTGCGGCGACGCGCCCTGCCTGCACCTGAGCCTTTCGGCCAACCGCAAGGGCGTCACCTACCAGCGCATCGAGCTGTGGCTGGGCACGAAGCAGCACGAGCCGGTGAAGGCCGAGCTGTACGTGCAGTCGGACAAGCTGGCCAAGCAGGCGGGCTTCGTGCTCGACAAGCCTGCCGCGCCGACCGAGGTGAACGAGATGGTGCTGCGCGACCAGCTGAGCAACCACAAGGAGACGCGGGTGCGCTACGTGTCGCGCCAGCCGCGCAGCGTGCCCGAGGCCTGGCTGAACCCGATGTTCCTGGCGCGCAACCCGGCGCTGGATTGACGTGCGCTCCTTGATCGTGATCGCGGGCCTGTGGGGGCTCGCAGGCAGCGCCATGGCCGACGACGAGTTCGGCGGGCAGGCCCGCGCGCGTTGGGAGGATGTGCAGGGCACGGCCCCGCCGAGCGCCGCGACGCTGGACACCGAGCTGCACGGCCGCTGGAGGGCGCTGAGCGGCAACCTCGTGTTCACGCAGCAACGGCCCGAAGGCGGCGCATGGCGCAGCGATGCCCGCGTCAACGAGCTGTACGCCTCGGGCGATGCGCTCGGCTGGCAATGGAGCGCCGGCCGCAAGATCGTCGCCTGGGACGTCGGCTACGGGTTCCGTCCGAATGACGTGGTGCAGCAGGAGCAGCGGCGCACGCTGCTGCCGGCCACGCCGCAGGGCAGGGCGGTGGTGCAGGCCGAGCACTTCGATGCGCAGACCGCCTGGACGCTGATGTGGGTCAACCCGCAGCGGCGCGGCGACCCCGGCACCGGCGGCGACGAAGAGGCGCTGGCCGCGCGCGCCTACCGCCACGTCGGCGCGGCCGACTGGCATGCGTTCGCGCGCGCCGGCGAGCACACCCGGGGCAGCCTCGGGCTGGCCACCTCGTGGGTCGCGACCGACAGCCTCGAGCTGCACGCCTCGGCGCGCCGCGCCGGCGCGATCGACGTCACGCAGGCCCTGGCCGGCAGCACCTGGACCGGCGAGAACAAGCTCAGCCTCACGGCCGAGGCCTGGTTCGACGGCAGCGCCGCGCCGGTGCCGTTGCGCAGAAATGTGTATCTGCGTGCAGCCTGGGACCACGAAGGCTGGCAACCTGTGGTCGACTTGCTGCTGACGCCGGCCGACCGCGGCCGCATCGCCACCGCGGCGCTCGGCTGGCAGGGCGACCGCTGGCGCTTCGATGCCGGCGTGCGCTGGGTCGGCGGGCCGGACGAGGCCGTCATCGCGCACTCGCCAACCCGGCGGATCGTGTATTTCGCCGCCACCTGGCCGTTCTGACCCGGGTCGCCCTCGCTTCACACCGATCGTTACTGGTATTACTATGGTATTGCCTGGTAGCTGATTGGTTCCATGAGCCAATCCTTCATCGACTTGCGAGGGAGATCCCATGTTCAACGCACCCCACAAACTGCGGCTGCTGGCCGCGCTGGCGACCTCGGTGGCCGCCGTGTCCGCCTACGCCGCGTACCCGGCCTGGAAGCCGGACACCTTCTATGCGGCCGGCACGGTGGTCTCGTACAACGGGCACGACTACCGAGCCCTCGTGAGCCAGACCGACTACACCAGCACCGGCTGGAACCCGACCAACACCAGCCTGTGGACCGACCTCGGCGCGAGCAGCGGCACGCCGCCCGCCCCGGCCCCCGCGCCGACGCCGCCGGCCCCGGCGCCTGCGCCGGCCCCCAGCCCGAGCCCGGCGCCTGCGCCGGCCGGCTGCAACCCGGTGTGGCTGGCGGCCACCGCGTACAACGGCGGCGCGCTGGTCAGCGTGAACGGCGTCAACTACAAGGCCAACTGGTGGACGCAAGGCCAGAACCCGGCCAGCAACAGCGGCCCGGCCGGCAGCGGCCAACCGTGGACCGCGACGACCACCTGCAATGGCGCGCCGGCCCCGGCCCCCGCACCGGCGCCCGCGCCTGCACCGGCTCCGACACCGGCGCCCGCGCCGGCCCCTGCACCCGCGCCGGCGCCTGCCCCCGCGCCATCGCCGGCCCCGGCGCCGTCGAGCCAGATCGCCAAGCATGCGCTGATCGGCTACTGGCACAACTTCACCAATCCGGCCGGCAACACCTACCCGCTGAGCCAGGTGTCCGATGCGTGGGACGTGATCGTCGTCGCGTTCGCGGACAACGCCGGTGGCGGCAACGTCAGCTTCACGGTCGACTCCAACGCCGGCAGCGAGGCGCAGTTCATCGCCGACGTCGCGGCGCTGAAGGCCAAGGGCAAGAAGGTGGTGTTGTCGCTGGGCGGGCAGAACGGCTCGGTCAGCGTCGGCTCGCAGGCCGAGGCGACCAACTTCACCAACAGCCTGTACGCGATCATCCAGAAGTTCGGCTTCGACGGCATCGACCTCGACCTGGAGAACGGCGTCTCGCAAGGCGCGCCGATCCAGCAGTACCTGGTCAGCTCGGTGAAGGCGCTGAAGGCCAAGGTCGGCTCGAAGTTCTACCTGTCGATGGCGCCGGAGTGGCCGTACGTGCAAGGCGGCTTCATCTCGTACGGCAGCATCTGGGGCGCTTACCTGCCGATCATCAACGGCTTGCGCGACGACCTGTCGATCATCCACGTGCAGTACTACAACAACGGCGGGCTGTACTCGCCGTACCAGGCCAACCCGTACCCGGAAGGCTCGGTGGACATGCTGGTGGCCGGCAGCAAGATGCTGATCGAGGGCTTCGGCCTGTCGAACGGCGCGTCGGGCAGCTTCGCCGGGCTGCGTGCGGACCAGGTCGCGTTCGGCGTGCCGTCGGGCCCGCGTTCGGCCAACTCCGGCTTCGTCACGGCGACCACCGTCAACAACGCGGTGGACTGCATGGTGAAGCTGACCGGCTGCGGCTCGCTGCGTCCGAACCAGGCCTACCCGACCTTCCGCGGCGTGATGACCTGGTCGATCAACTGGGACCGCTTCGACGGCTACAACTTCTCGGCTCCCGTCGGCGCCCACCTGAAGTCCTTGCCGTAAGGGCCGCAAGGCCTGAGTGATACCCGAGCAGAGGGACGCCCATCCGGCGACCTCTGCCCGGGGATTCACCGGCTGGCCCTACCATCCGGGCGCATGCGTTCACCGACCCTCGGCGCCTGTGCCTGTCTCGCTTTCTTTCTTCTCCCCCTGCACCCCGCGCTCGCGCAGGCCGATCCGGCGGCCGGCCTGGCCGAGTGCGCGCTGATCGGCGCGCCGGCGGACCGCCTGGCCTGCTACGACAAGCTGGCCGGCCGAGCGATCGTCGAGCCGGCGCCCACCGGCAACGAAGGCGCGAGCGACTCGCGGCTGGCCCCGAAGGCGCAGCTGCTCGCGCCGGCGAAGCAGCCGGTGGGCGGCAGCGGCAGCCTGCTCTCGCGCTACTGGGAACTCGACCCCGAGGACAAGCGCGGCATCTTCAACTTCGTCGGCTACAAGCCCAACTACGTGTTGCCGCTGCACCTGACGAGCCGCATCAACCGCGAGCCCCGGTCGCCGACGCAGGCGGCGGTGCCGCTGCCCGACTACAAGCGGCTCGAGGCCAAGTTCCAGCTGTCGCTGCGCACCAAGGTGCTGCAGGACGTCGGCTTCGAGGGCGGCGACCTGTGGCTCGCGTTCACGCAGCAGGCGCTGTGGCAGATCTGGAACGGCAAGGACTCGAAGCCGTTCCGCAACAGCGACTACGAGCCGGAGGCGATCTACGTGGTGCCCACGCCGCAGGCCTGGCGCGGGCTGCCGTTCGGCTGGCAGTGGCGGCATGCGCAGCTGGGCATCGCGCACCAGTCGAACGGGCAGTCCGACCCGCTGTCGCGCAGCTGGAACCGCGTGTGGCTCGGTGCCGGCTTCGAGCGCGAGAACTGGTCGCTCAGCACGCGCCTGGTGCAGCGCTTCAACGAGAAGCTGGAGACCGACAACAACCCCGACCTGGTCGACTTCCGCGGCCGCAGCGAGACGCAGCTGAACTGGGCGAGCGGCCTGTCGACCGCGTCGCTGCTGTACCGCAACACGCTGAAGGGCGTGAAGTACGGCGCGCTGCAGCTGGAGTGGACCTACCCGGTGCTGCATGACCAGCCGAACGGGCTGCGCTGGTACCTGCAGGCCTTCCGCGGCTATGGCGAGACGCTGACGGACTACAACTTCCGGCAGACGAGCTTCGGGTTGGGGGTGACGTTCCTGCAGTTCTGAGCGGCGCAACCTGGCACCGTTCGGGCTGAGCTTGCCGAAGCCCTCGTGAGAGGATGTCAGCAACATCGATGATTTCGGTGGCGTCGCCGGCGGTGCGGCCTCATTTGCCACAGCTGCAGATGCTGGTCTTTCGTTTCCCGTGAGTGGTTCAAGTGAGAACATCGCGCCTTGCAACGCGCTCGCAGCCAATGGCCCCCATTCAACTCGCCCGGACCTTCACTGAATTCTCTGACTCGTCAGATACCGATGACGATTGGAGAGATTTTCTTGGTACGCGTCGAGGAAGCCTGACATGGGCCAGCCTCAAGGAAATGCCTGTGATAGTCGTGCTTGGGGAGGCGGGTATCGGCAAGACTGTCGAGTTGGCTCTGCAGGCTCAGCGGCTTCGCGAGGACGGAGGCTATGCGTTCTTTCTCCCACTCAATCAGCTTCAAGACCAAGCATCGTGGGACCTAGCGCTTGGCGACTCGGGCGATGACTACGAGCGTTGGAGAGGCTCCAACAAGCCGGCGACGGTCTTTCTTGACGCAATAGACGAGTCGCGCCTAGGCTCTCATGCCGATTTTGATAGGGCGCTCGCGGTAGTCCAAATTCGCCTTCGTGAGCAACTGAATCGCGTGAGTTTCGTTCTCTCGTCGCGTCCTTCGGATTGGTCGGTTGAAGGAGTTCAAGCTTCTGTCCGAACCCGAATTTGCCTGCCATTGGAAAAGGCTCGGGCACCGTCCAATCTGCCTGACCTGTCCGATGCATCAGGTAGCTCCGTGCCATCGTCCAAAGTCGCGCCAGCCGAGGCTGTTGAAGCATTCGTCGTTTCGCTTGATGCGCTCTCAACCGCTGAAGCCAAGCGTCTGGCGAACACCTTCGCGGTGCAAGAGCCTGGGCGCTTCTGGGCATCGGTGGACGATGGTAGCTACGAATTCATGGCATCTCGACCGCTGGACCTCAGGTGGCTTGTTGAGCTCTGGAATGCTAAGAGAGAGCTTGGAATTTTTTGCGACCTTCTGGAGAACAGTATTTCCAACAGGTTGGCGGAGCTGAATCCCAACTACGTTGCCGCTGGCGTCGTACCCTCCTTGGATCGACTGCGCGAGGGCGCGGAGCAACTGGCTGCCGCGGCGGAACTTAGTGGACGTGGGTACGTGGCCCTCACGCCAGTAACGAGACATCGGGAGGACGAGGTTTCAATCTCGGAGTCTCTCGAAGATTGGAAACCTGACGAGGCAGAGCGTTTGTTGGCAGCAGCGGTATTCGACGAGGCCAGCTACGGTCGAGTGCGCTTTCACCATCGAACGATGCGCGCATACTTGGCGGCAAGCTGGGCAAAGAGGCAGCTGGAGGCTGGTGTGCCGCTCAGCCATCTCACTAGCCTATTCATTTCAGCGCCGTTTGGTAGAGATGTCCTAATTCGGAACCGGCGCTGGATGCTATGTTGGCTTGCGGCCATCGACGTGAGAGTCAGGGATTGGGTTGTCAGGCACTATCCAGAGATGCTCATGTTTGATGGCGATCCTCAAGCATGGGATCAGCCAACCGCTGACGCCGCGTTTCTTGCATACTTCGATGCGCTGAAGCAAGGCGACGTCCCTGACTGGCACAACTCTGAAGCTGAGTACCGACGTCTCGGTCTTCGGCTCAGCCCGGGCCTTATTGCGAGATTGCTATCTGAGGAAGTCCAGGCACATCGTGCCAGGTATGCCTTGTTCTCTATCGTGAAACACGCGCGCCTCGACGATTGCGCAGGGCAAATCTTTGGTGTCTATCGAAATCCGAATGCTCTGCCTAGAGAACGACGCCTTGCACTTGAGGTCCTTGAAACTGTCGCATCAAGCGACCACAAAGCGACCATCACTGATGACCTAGTTCGGGGAATCATCACCTCGAATGGGTTGATCGCGGCGGCGCTGGTTTGTTCGAACTGGCAAACGTTAGACCAGCAGGATCTCCGGGCAATCTTCGAGCGTACGGAGAATGAGGAGTCGTACTCAAACGGTTCGATGGCCACCGTTGTCAAGAGCGAGCTTCTTCCGACGGCCTCTGCCTCTTCCGCGGAACTGCTGCTGTCGGCCGTACTCGCGTCACTTCCTCGGCCGGGGGCTGGGAGGCGGTTTGCTCGCTTTCCTGAGTCGGAGCAACCCGATCGAGCATGGCTCTTGGAGGTTCTGCCGGACTGCTTTGAGCGATTGCTCGAACTGCTCCCGCCGAATGAGATGAGCTACCCAGATGTCTGCTTGGAAGCGGCAGAGCGCTTGGAGGCGCTCCGAGACACAGGTTTCACTGATCGTGAGGAGTTCTCGCGAATACGAGCCGCAATTGAGAGACACAGAGCATTGCGCTGGCGCATCGCTCTGGAGATTGCGAAGTCGGAAGACATCACGCATTCGATAGGCCGCCTCTCTTGGGGCATGACAGGCATCGTCAATTTTGACGGCGAGGATGCAGACGAGCTTGTCGAAAGAGCCAACGACCCGTCTCTTGAAGAGGCGGATCGAGCCATTTGGTTTGCGATCGCCTACGAGGTGGCGTTTCGATACATGCGAGGAAAGAAGCGCAGGCGTGTACTGAACGCTCTTTGCACCGGGCCAGAATCCGCACAACGTACGGAAATAGTCAGATCCCAGCGCCAACACCGATGCGACGGTCTCAAGAGGCAGCGCACATGGAACTCTGAGAACATCATGCGAAGGCGAGATGCATCGGAGGCACTTGTGCGCAATCGTGACAAACTGATGCACGACATCGAGGGAATCCGCGCTGGGACCAGCCTCGGCGGGCTTCAGTGGTTAGTTCACTTTTCCTATGATCGCTCGGACCGTAAGTCGCTGTCGAAAGTGGACTACGGTGTCATCGCATCCACTTTCGGAGACACGGTAGCGACGGCACTCCGACAAGGCCTGCGCGTTGTGTCAGAGACGACAGAGCCGCCGGCCCCTTCTGAGTACAGAGATGGACGCATTCCCTGGTTGGTAATCCTTGGCTTAGCTGGATTCAATAGTTGGTTGGAGGATGACGGCTCGATCAAGGACTTGCGCGCTGAAATTGTTGCGCGGGCGGCCAGGTTCGCGGCATGGGAGGCTGTGGGCGCTCCTGCTTGGTTTGCCGATCTGGCCAGAACTCACTTGGCCATCGTTGAAGAATCCCTCAGACCTTGGATTGCGGAGGACGCAAAGTCCGCAGGAGATTTTCCGACATTCAGAGGAGGACTTCGGTTGGCGCTGCACAGCGCGTCGCAAGTGCGCTCGGCGCTGCTGACACCACTCAAGCCGTTGGTAACCGAAGATGGCATCCCCCATCCTCAATCACTGAAGGACATCGTGAAAGCGATGCGGGCTGACGCTGTGCTCCGCGCAGACGAGGTGATAGCTGCATGTCGAACAAGACTAGAAGCCTCAGCTTCGGCTGAGGGTCTGCTAGCAGAGACATACTGGCTTCGTGCTTGGCTTGAAGAGGATGCAGTCTCGGCACTTGCCTGGATCGAAGGCAGAACGCTGTTGCACCCTGCCACGGCTTCACGCAATGTTGTAGCGCTAGCGAAGGTGGCTGTCGACTTCAAATGGCTGCAATCACCTGCCTCCGCTGAAGAAGTTTCAGTGCTGGAAAGTCTCTACCGCTTGCTCGCTCGATATCGGCCCAATGAGAACGATGTGGTGTCCTCTGAGGATCTCGGTACATTCGGCGAGCCTGTGGTCAATCAGGTCCGGGGAGCGATCCCCGGGCTCCTTGTTCAGACTCCCGGCTCAGCCGCTCACCGCGCTTTGAAAGCCTTGGCTGTCTTGGAATCGGATGTGGAGGCCTTCTCGCACATCCAAGCGCAGGTTGAAGAGCACGCAGCGCGCGAGGCCGCTCTTGCAGAATTCCCTCCTGCCGACGTCAAGCGGCTAGCTACGCCCTTCGCATTTGAGCCGCGAAGCGAAGAACAGCTCTTTGTGCAAGTGGTCAGTCGGCTGCAGGAAATTGGGATGCGGACCAAGATGGGCCCTTTCAGCGATCGCGCGTTGTTTCGGCCAACAATGAGCGAAACAGCGTTGCAAAACTGGCTTGCTGCAAGACTGTACGAACAACCGAATCGCAAGTATTCAGTCGCGCGCGAGGAGGAAGTCGACAACGACAAGATGCCAGACATTCAAGCCGCAGTCGCGGCTGGCAAGGTCTGCATCGAGATAAAGCCGCTGTCGCGCAAGCACGCGTACTCTGCTGCGTCACTTACCGAAACGCTGCGGACACAGATTGGTGAGCAATACCTTCGTGGACTGAACAGTCGCCACGGCATCCTTGTCCTGTTTCGACTGGATGACAAAGAATGGGCGATTCCTGGCGGTGGACAGCGGGAGCCTCATGCAGCTCTTGTTGCTTACCTTCAGGAACAAGCGAGTGCAATCCGTGAGCGCTCGGATCACATCACCGCGTTGGAGGTACTTTTAATCGACTGCGTACCACCGATCAAAGCGTAGCGGCGAACGCAATTGGCGTGCAGAACCAATTGCGTTGGCAGCTTCATGTGCACGAGAACACATTTCCGAGGCTCTACAGAGTTGGGGCCGTCATGGCTGCTCGTCGCCGCGAGCGGTTGGCCGCTTAAGCCGCCTGCTGGCCCTCGCCCGACCGCCACTGCGCCATCAACCCCGTCCACTTCGGCATCGCCGCCGCGAGGTGCCGCTCCTTCACATGCCCGTAGCCGCGGATGTCCTCCGGGATGCGTGCGATCTGCACCGCCAGCGGCAGCGTCTGTGCGTTCAAGCCGCGCAGCACCTCGTCGATCGATTCGCGGTACTGCCCGATCAAGGCCCGCTCGGTCTTGCGCTCCTCGGTGCGGCCGAACGGGTCGAAGGCCGTGCCGCGCAGGCCCTTGAACTTCGCCAGCACGCGGAACGCCGTCTGCATCCACGGCCCGAAGCGCTGCTTCACCAGCTCGCCCTTGTCGTTCTTCTTCGCGATGGCCGGCGGCGCCAGGTGGTAGTTCAGCGTGTAGTCGCCCTCGAACTGCGCCGCGATCTTGTCCAGGAAGGCCTTGTCGGTGTGCAGCCGCGCCACCTCGTACTCGTCCTTGTAGGCCATCAGCTTGAACAGGTAGCGCGCCACGTTCTCCGCGAGCTTGTGCCCGCCCAGCGGCGCCTCGGCCGCGCGCACCTTCTCGACGAAGGCCTTGTACTGCGCCGCGTACGCCGCATCCTGGTAAGCGGTCAAAAACTCGACCCGCTTGGCGACGAGGTCGTTGATGCTGGTGCTCTTGCGCACGAACTCGATCACCTGGCCGGCCTTGAACAAGGCCTTCACCGCCGCCAGGTCGTGCGCCGCGCGGCGGCCCCATTCGAAGGCCGCCTTGTTGTTGTCGACCTGCACGCCGTTCAGCTCGATCGCGCGCATCAGCGCCGCATGGCCCAGCGGCACGCGGCCCTTCTGCCATGCATAGCCCAGCATCAGCGGGTTGGTGTACAGCGAATCGCCGACCAGTTGCACCGCCAGCTCGTCGGCGTCCAGCATGCCGACGTGGCCCGCACCCGCGGCCGCGACGATCGCGCTCTCGCAGTTGGCGCCCGGGAACTGCCAGTCCGGGTTGGTCACGAAAGCCGCGGTCGGCGAGCCGTGCGTGTTCAGCGCCACGTAGCTGCGGCCTTCGCGCAGCATCGCCAGCGTGCTCTTGTTCGCGCCGACGATCGGGTCGCAGGCGATCACCAGGTCGGCCTCGGCCGTGCCCACCTTGGTGGTGTGGATCGCGTCCATCCGGTTCGCGATCTGGATGTGGCTCCAGGTGCTGCCGCCCTTCTGCGCGAGGCCGGCCGAATCCTGCGTGACGATGCCCTTGCCCTCGAGGTGGGCCGCCATGCCCAGCAACTGGCCGATCGTGATGACGCCGGTGCCGCCGACGCCGGCCACCACGATGCCCCAGGCGCTCTCGGCCACCGGCAGCACCGGGTCCGGCACCGCGATGCGTGACGGATCGGGCCGTTCCTGCTTGGCCTTCTTCGCGCTCTTCAGCTGCCCGCCCTCGACGGTGATGAAGCTCGGGCAGAAGCCCTTCACGCACGAGTAGTCCTTGTTGCAGGTGTTCTGGTTGATGCGGCGCTTGCGGCCGAACTCGGTCTCCACCGGCTCCACGCTCAGGCAGTTGCTCTGCACCGAGCAGTCGCCGCAGCCTTCGCACACCAGCTCGTTGACCACCACCCGCTTGGCCGGCTCGACCATCGTGCCGCGCTTGCGGCGGCGGCGCTTCTCGGTGGCGCAGGTCTGGTCGTAGATGATGGCCGTCGTGCCCTTGATCTCGCGGTACTCGCGCTGGATGCGGTCGAGCTCGTCGCGGTGGAAGGCCTGCACGCCGGGGGCCAGCGCGACGCCGTCGTACTTCTCGGGCTCGTCGCTGACGATGCACAGCGCGCTGACGCCTTCGGCCTTCACGCTGTTCATGATCTGCAGCACCGTGTGGCCCTCGGGGCGCTCGCCCACGCGCTGGCCGCCGGTCATCGCGACCGCGTCGTTGTAGAGGATCTTGTAGGTGATGTTGACGCCGGCCGCGATGCTCTGGCGGATCGCCAGGCTGCCGCTGTGGAAGTAGGTGCCGTCGCCCAGGTTCGCGAAGATGTGCTGGTCGGTCGTGAACGGCGCCTGCCCGACCCAGGGCACGCCCTCGCCGCCCATCTGCGTGAAGGTGCTGGTGCTGCGGTCCATCCACACCACCATGTAATGGCAGCCGATGCCGGCCACCGCGCGCGAGCCCTCCGGCACCTTGGTGCTGGTGTTGTGCGGGCAGCCGCTGCAGAAGAACGGCAGGCGGTCGCCGCCCTCGCTCTTCACCTCGACCAGGCTGCGCTCCTTGGCCTCGATCAGCGCGATGCGCGCATCGATGCGCGCCGCGGTGTCGGCATCGACGCCCAGCTTCTTGAGCCGCTTGCCGATCGCCTTCGCGATGATGGCCGGCGTCAGGTCGGCCTGCGCGCGCAGCAGCCAGTTGCTGGCCGGGTTGGGCTGCGACCATTCGCCGCCGCTCTGGTCGCCGCCGACCTCGTCGAACTTGCCGAGCACGTTGGGCCGCACGTCGGGGCGCCAGTTGTAGAGCTCTTCCTTCAGCTGGTACTCGATGACCTGGCGCTTCTCCTCGACGACCAGGATCTCCTGCAGGCCCTTGGCGAACTCGCGCGTGATGGTGGCCTCGAGCGGCCACACCACGTTGACCTTGTGCAGCCGGATGCCCAGGCGCCGGCAGGCGTCGTCGTCCAGGCCCAGGTCGTGCAGCGCCTGGCGCGTGTCGTTGTAGGCCTTGCCGCTGGCGATCAGGCCGAAGCGGTCGTTCGGGCCCTCGATCACGTTGTGGTTCAGCTTGTTCGCGCGCACGTAGGCCAACGCGGCGTACCACTTGTGGTCCATCAGCCGCGCCTCCTGCTCCAGCGGCGCATCGGGCCAGCGGATGTGCAGGCCACCGTCCGGCATCACGAAATCTTCCGGCAGCACGATGTTGACGCGGTCGGGGTCGACGCTGATGCTGGCCGACGATTCGACGATCTCCTGGATCGTCTTCATGCCCGACCAGACGCCGGCGAAGCGGCTCATCGCGAACGCATGCAGCCCCATGTCCAGGATGTCCTGCACGCTGGACGGGAAGAACACCGGCAGCCCGCAGGCCTTGAAGATGTGGTCGCTCTGGTGCGCCGCGGTGCTGCTCTTGGCGATGTGGTCGTCGCCGGCCAGCGCGATCACGCCGCCGTGCTTCGCGGTGCCGGCCATGTTGGCGTGCTTGAAGACGTCGGAGCAGCGGTCCACGCCCGGGCCCTTGCCGTACCAGATGCCGAACACGCCGTCGAACTTCCTGCTCTGCGGGTACAGGTCGAGCTGCTGCGTGCCCCACACCGCGGTGGCGCCCAGTTCCTCGTTGACGCCCGGCTGGAACACGATGTTCTGCGCCTGCAGGTGCTTCTTGGCCTGCCACAGCGCCTGGTCGTAGCCGCCGAGCGGCGAGCCGCGGTAGCCGCTGATGAAGCCGCCGGTGTTCAGCCCGTTCATCGCATCGCGCGTGCGCTGCAGCATCGGCAGCCGCACGAGAGCCTGCACGCCGCTCATGAAGGCGCGGCCGGTGGCGAGGCTGTACTTGTCGTCGAGCGAGACGCTCTCGAGGGCCTTGCGGATGGATTCGGGTAGCGGGGCGTTCATCGTCCAGGGCTCCTTGGGGGAGGGGTGCTTCGGTGAGGCGCGCTCGGCCGCTCGTGGCGGCGTCGGCACCGGGCTGCGCTGTGTCGGCGGGAAGCGGTCAGTGTAGGGATTCGGGCGGAGCAAGTCCTTTCTTTGTTTGCCCGGATCACGGGCCGCGGCGCAATAATCTTGCTGACATCTTCATGTGGTGATGCGAATGACGCTCAAAAAGCCCATATCAGGGAAAACCAGCAGACCGGTGGCGCCTGCCGCCGCACCCGAGCCGCACGGCGCCACGCTGGACCGCTACGACGTGCTGATCCTGCGCGAGCTGCAGCAGGACGCGCGCCTGTCCAACACCGAGCTGGCGGCGCGCATCGGCCTGTCGGCGGCGCCCACCTGGCGGCGCGTCAAGTGGCTGGAGGACCAGGGCTACATCACCGGCTACCGCGCCGAGATCGACCGCCGCAAGGTCGGGCTGGGCGTGCTGGCCTTCGTGCGCGTCGACGCGAACCGCAACACCGGCAGCGAGACGCGGGCGCTCGAAGACGCGATCCGGCAGTTGCCGGAGGTGATCGCCTGCCACTACATCTCGGGGGCCGGCACCTTCGAGCTGCAGGTGATGGCGACCGACCTGGATGCGTTCTCGCGCTTCTCGATCGAGACGCTGCTGAACCTGCCCAACGTGAAGGACATCCACACCAGCTTCTCGCTCGGCGAGGTGAAGGCCGGCGGCGCGTTGCCGCTGACGCACCTGCGGGCGGGCGCCGCATGAAGAACCTGACCCTGCGCCAGCTGCGCGCCTTCGAGGCGGCGGCCGCGACGCTGAGCTACTCGCGCGCGGCCGGGCAGCTGCACCTGACGCAGCCGGCGATCTCGATGCAGATCCGGCTGCTGGAAGACGAGCTCGGGCTGCCGCTGTTTCGCAAGCAGGGCCGCGGCCTGCAGCTCACCGACGCCGGCGACGAGCTGCTGCGCCATGCGCGCGGCATCCTCGGCGCGATCCGCCAGGCCGAGGATGCGCTGACCTCGATGCAGGGCAGCACGCGCGGCCAGCTGCACCTGGGCGTGGTGCCGACGGCCAACTACTTCGCGCCGATCCTGATGATGGCGTTCCGCGAGCGCTTCCCCGAGGTCAAGCTGAAGCTGTCGGTGGACCGGCGCGACAGCATCCTCGCGCTGCTCAACGAGCACCAGATCGACGTCGCGATCGCGGGCTACCCGCCGTCGGAGGCCGACGTCGAGGCCGAGGCCTTCGCGCGGCATCCGCATTGCATCGTCGCGGCGCCCGAGCACCCGCTGGCCGGCAGGCGCCGCATCGCGTGGAGCGAGCTGAAGGCCGAGCCGTTCATCTTCCGCGAGCCGGGGTCGGCGACGCGCCAGTTCCTGGAGCACCTGCTGCAGGCGCAATCGCTGCAGGTCAACGTGACGATGGAGCTGTCCGGCAACGAGACCATCAAGCAGGCGGTGATGGCCGGCATGGGCATCAGCTTCATGTCGGCGCACGCCTTCCAGATCGAGCTGGCGGCCGGGCGCATGGCGGTGCTGGACCTGGTGGGCATGCCCAAGCTGCTGGACTGGTGCCTGCTGCACCGCCGCGATGGCGCGCTGGCGGGGGTGAATGCGGCGTTTCGCGAGTTCGTGCTGGAGCAGGGGGCGCGGCTGGCGCATTGCGAGTTGAAGGGCGGGTGATTGCCCGGGGGCGTGGCCGTGTCGTGGCGGCCGCTGGCCCGTTTCGCCCTCCACGTTTTCCCCGACGTCGTAGCCCGGATGCCAATCCGGGTCCCGGGTTGCCACCCGGGCCACGGGGAAGCATCAGCTCATCTTTGCCATCCGATAAGAAACCGTTGCTTGTCCTTATGAATGCCCCGCCCTAGATTTCGGCATGACCGAACCGACCCTCCCCTTCCCGACCTGGGATGCCGACCACGCCGCGCGCCTGGACGAGCCCGGCCGGCTGCTGTACCGCTCCAACCTGCTGGGCTCCGACCTGCGCATCACCAACTACGGCGGTGGCAACACCTCGGCCAAGCTGCTGCAGCGCGACCCGCTGACGCAGCGCGAGGTCGAGGTGCTGTGGGTCAAGGGCTCGGGCGGCGACCTCGGCTCGATGAAGCTCGACGGCTTCTCGACCCTCTACCTCGACAAGCTGCGCGCGCTGCAGGCGCTGTACCGCGGCCCCGCGCACGAGGACGAGATGGTCGGCTACCTGCCGCATTGCACCTTCAACCTGAACGCGCGTGCCGCCAGCATCGACACGCCGCTGCACGCCTACCTGCCGTTCCGGCACGTCGACCACATGCACCCCGACGCGGTGATCGCGATCGCCGCGATGGAGAACAGCCGCGCGCTGACCGACCGCATCTTCGGCGGCAGCGTCGGCTGGCTGCCGTGGCGCCGCCCGGGCTTCGAACTCGGGATGCAGCTGCAGCGCCACGTCGCCGACCACCCCGGCCTGCGCGGCCTGGTGCTGGCCGGCCACGGCCTGTTCACCTGGGGCGAGGACGCGCGCAGCTGCTACGAGAACACCGTCGGCGTGATCCGCGACGCGCAGGCCTGGCTGCAGGCCGAGCGCCAGGAGCGCCGTGTCGTCAGCTTCGGCGGCGCGGCGCGCGAGCCGCTTGCGCAGGTCGACCAGGACGCGCTGCTGGCGCGCCTGCTGCCGGTGTTGCGAGGTGCCGTCTCGCGCAGCGGCCACAAGCTGGCGCACGTCGACCGCTCGGCCGTCGTGCAGGAGTTCGCGGGCAGCCGCGACCTCGAGCGCCTGGCGGCGCTCGGCACCTCGTGCCCCGACCACTTCCTGCGCACCAAGATCCGCCCGCTGATCCTGCCGCAGGCCGTGTACGCCTTGCAGGGCAGCGAACTGGCCGCCGCGATCGAGGCGAGGCTGTCCGCCTACCGCGCCGACTACACGGCCTACTACGAGCGCTGCAAGCGCGAGGACAGCCCGGCGATCCGCGATGCCAACCCGGTGATCGTGCTGCTGCCCGGCGTCGGCATGGTCTCGCTCGCGAAGGACAAGGCCACCGCCCGCATCGCCGGCGAGTTCTACGTCAACGCGATCAACGTGATGCGCGAGGCCGATGCGCTGGACCGCTACGTCGGCCTGCCGGAACAGGAGGCCTTCGACATCGAGTACTGGCTGCTCGAAGAGGCCAAGCTGCAGCGCATGCCGAAGGCCAAGCCGCTGGTCGGCAAGGTGGCGCTGGTGACCGGCGGGGCCGGCGGCATCGGCCGCGCGATCGCCGAGCGGCTGCTGGCCGAGGGCGCCTGCACGGTGCTGCTCGACATCGACGCGCAGGCGCTGGCCGAGGTCGGTGCAGACCTCGCGAAGCGCTTCGGCCGCGACGCGGTGCGCACGCTGCGCTGCGACGTCACCGACGAGGCCGCGGTGCTGCGCGCCTATGCCGACGCGACGATCGCCTACGGCGGCGTCGACATCCTGGTCTCGAACGCCGGCATCGCATCGGCGGCGCCGATCGAGGACACCACGCTGGAACTGTGGATGCGCAACCAGTCCATCCTGTCCACCGGCTACTTCCTGATCGGCCGCGAGGCCTTCCGCGTCATGAAGGCGCAGGGCGTCGGCGGCGCGATCGTCTTCATCGCCAGCAAGAACGGCATGGTCGCGAGCAACCAGGCCTCGGCCTACTGCGCGGCCAAGGCGAGCGAGATCCAGCTGGCGCGCTGCTTCGCGCTCGAAGGCGCGCCGCTGGGCATCCGCGCCAACGTCGTGAACCCCGACGCGGTGATCCGCGGCAGCAAGATCTGGACGGGCAGGTGGAGCCAGGAGCGCGCCGCGGCGAACAAGATCCCCGAAGACGAGCTCGAGGCCTTCTACCGCGACCGCTCGATGCTCAAGCGCAGCGTGCTGCCCGAGGACATCGCCGAAGCCACCTGCTTCTTCGCTTCCGAGTTGTCGGCCAAGTCGACCGGCAACATCCTCAACGTGGATGCCGGCAACCTGGCCGCCTTCCCGCGCTGAGCCCTTGCAGGAGACAACCGCCATGGCCACCCCCTTGATCGCCCCCGGCCTGATCGAATCGCACAACGCGCCGCTCGCCAGGCGTGTGCGCGACGACTACGAAACCCTCGGCGAGCAGCTCGCGCGCCGCGACGTCGACATCGAGACCCTTCGCCGCCAGGTGGCCGAGTTCGCGGTGGCCGTGCCGTCGTGGGGCGTCGGCACCGGCGGCACGCGCTTCGCCCGCTTCCCCGGGCCGGGCGAGCCGCGCGACGTGTTCGACAAGATCGAGGACTGCAGCGTGATCCAGCAGCTGGCGCGCTGCACGCCGACCGTCTCGCCGCACTTCCCGTGGGACAAGTGCGGCGACTACACCGAGCTGCGCGAGCATGCCGCAATGCGCGGCCTGGCCTTCGATGCGGTCAACTCCAACACCTTCTCCGACCAGAAGGGCCAGCCGCTGAGCTACAAGTTCGGCAGCCTGACGCACAGCGATGCCGCGGTGCGCGCGCAGGCCGTCGCGCACAACCTGGAGGTGATCGAGATCGGCCGCCAGCTCGGCAGCCGCGCGATCACGGTGTGGATCGGCGACGGCGCCAACTTCCCCGGGCAGCAGCATTTCCGGCGCAGCTTCGAGCGCTACCTCGACAGCACGCGGCGCATCTATGCGGCGCTGCCGACGGGCTGGCACATGTACCTCGAGCACAAGATGTTCGAGCCGGCGTTCTACGCGACGGTGATCCAGGACTGGGGCTCCAGCCTGCTGGCCGCGCAGGCGCTGGGCGACCATGCGCGCTGCCTGGTCGACCTGGGCCACCATGCGCCGAACGTCAACATCGAGATGATCGTCGCGCGGCTGGTGCATGCGCGCAAGCTGGCCGGCTTCCACTTCAACGACAGCAAGTACGGCGACGACGACCTGGACAGCGGCAGCATCAACCCGTTCCAGCTGTTCCTGGTCTTCAACGAGCTGGTCGATGCGGCGCAATCCGGCGTGCCCGATTTCGCGCCGGCCTACATGCTGGACCAGTCGCACAACGTCACCGATCCGATCGAGAGCCTGATGACCAGCGCCGCCAGCGTGCAGCGCTGCTACGCGCAGGCCTTGCTGGTCGACCGCAAGGCGCTGTCGGCCCACCAGGATGCCAACGACGTGCTGATGGCCGCGCAGACGCTGAAGCAGGCCTACCAGACCGACGTGACGCCGATCCTGCAGCGCGTGCGGCTGGAGGCGGGCGGCGCGGTCGAGCCGGTCGCGGCCTACCGCGCGAGCGGCTACCGGGCGCGTGTCGCCGAGACACGCCCCGCCGCCGGCCCGAGCAGCGGCATCGTTTGAGTTCCCCCGTCAGTCCATAAAACCACCAGGAGACAAACCCGTGAAGAAACCTCTGCAAGTGCTGTTGTCCGTCCTCGCCTGCGCGGCCTTCGCGCCCGGCGCGATGGCCGCCGACAAGATCGCGCTGGTCGTCAAGAGCCTGGGCAACGGCTTCTTCGATGCCGCCAACCAGGGCGCGCAGGAAGCGGCCAAGGAGCTGAAGGACGTCGAGATCATCTACACCGGCCCGGCCAAGGCGACGGCCGAAGGGCAGATCGAGATCATCAACTCGCTGATCGCGCAGAACGTCAAGGCGATCGTGATCTCGGCCAACGACCCCGATGCGCTGGTGCCGGCGCTGAAGAAGGCAATGGCGCGCGGCATCAAGGTGGTGTCGTTCGATTCCGGCGTGCGCAAGGACGGCCGTCTGATGCACCTGAACCCGTCGTCGAACGCGTTGATCGGCGAGAAACTCGTCAAGATGACGCAGGAGGCGATCGGCCCGAACGGCGAGATCGCGGTGCTGTCGGCCACCGCGCAGGCGACCAACCAGAACATCTGGATCGACGAGATGAAGAAGGTGCTGGCCAAGCCGCCCTATGCCGGGCTCAAGCTGGTCAGCGTGGTCTACGGCGACGACCAGACCGACAAGAGCTACCGCGAGGCGCAGGGCCTGTTCAAGAGCTACCCGAACCTGAAGGCCATCGTCGCGCCGACCACCGTCGGCGTCGCGGCGGCTGCCAAGGCGGTGCAGGACGAGAAGAAGGTCGGCGCGCTGTTCGTCACCGGGCTCGGGCTGCCGTCCGAGATGGCCGGCCACGTGAAGAGCGGAGCGGTCAAGTCGTTCGCGATCTGGAACCCGATCGACCTCGGCTACTCGGCCATCTACGCGGCGCACCAGTTCGTGCACGGCAAGGCCAAGGGCGCGGCGGGCGAGAAGGTGTCGCTGGGCCGCGTCGGCACGGTCACGCTGGATGCGAACAATGAAGCGGCGATGGCCGAGCCGTTCACCTACGATGCAGGCAACGTCGAGAAATTCGCGAAGTTCTTCTGATGACCCAGCCCCTGCTGCAGTTGCGCGGCATCCACAAGCGCTATGGGGCCACCCATGCGCTGCGTGGCGTGGACCTCGCGCTGCAGCGCGGCGAGGTGCTCGCGCTGGTCGGTGAGAACGGCGCCGGCAAGTCGACGCTGGTGAAGATCCTGACCGGCGTGGTGCAGCCGGACGAGGGCACGATCGAACTGGACGGCCAGCCGCGCTGCTTCGCGCACGCGCAGGCCTCGCAGGCGGCCGGCATCGTCGCGGTGCACCAGGAAACGGTGATGTTCGATGAGCTCTCGGTGGCCGAGAACATCTTCATCGGGCGGCACCTGCAGCGCGGACCCTTCATCGACTGGGCCGCGATGCACGCGCAGGCGGCGCAGGTGCTGGCCAGGATCGGTGCACGCTTTGCCCCCGGTGCGTTGGTCAAGGACCTGAGCCTGGCCGAGCGCCACCTGGTCGAGATCGCCCGCGCGCTGTCGCAGCAGGCCTCGGTCGTGATCCTCGACGAGCCGACCGCCGCGCTGTCGCAGCAGGAGATCCGCGACTTCTACGGCCTGGTGCGCACGCTGCGCGACCAGGGCGTCGGCGTGATCTTCATCACCCACAAGTTCGACGAGATCTTCGCGGTGGCCGACCGCTACCTGGTGCTGCGCGACGGCGCCTCGGTGGGCGCGGGCGCCATCGCGCAGGCCGAGGAGCGCGAGCTGGTGAAGCTGATGGCCGGCCGAGCGATCGAGCAGATCTACCCCGCACCGGCCGCGCCGCCGGGCGAGGTGGTGCTGGCGGTGCGCGGGCTGTCGCACCCGAGCGAGTTCGACGACCTGTCGTTCGAGCTGCGGCGCGGCGAGATCCTCGGCTTCTACGGCCTGGTCGGCTCCGGTCGCAGCGAGGCGATGCTCGCGCTGATGGGGCTGAACCCGCAGGCGCGCGGCGAGTTCGAGGTGGGAGGCCAGCGCTTCCAGCCGCAGCGCGCCGGCGACGCGATCGCCGCCGGCATCGCCTACGTGCCCGAGGAACGCCAGCGCCAGGGCGGCATCCTGAGCTTCTCGGTGCAGCACAACATCAGCCTGGCCGGCCTGTCGCGTTTCGCGCGCGGGCCATGGCTGTCGGCGCTGCGCGAATCGGCGCTGTGCCGGCGCATGACCGAGCGGCTGCAGATCAAGACCGGTTCGCCGCACACGCCGATGGCCGGGCTGTCGGGCGGCAACCAGCAGAAGGTGGTGATCGCGAAGTGGCTGGGGCTGGACCCGCGCATCGTGATCCTCGACGAGCCGACCAAGGGCATCGACGTCGGCGCCAAGCAGGCCGTCTATCAATTGATCGGCGAGATGGTCGCGCAGGGGCTGGCGGTGATCCTGGTGTCGTCCGAGTTGCCGGAGGTGATGAACCTGGCGCACCGCGTGATCGTGATGCGCCGCGGCCGGCAGGTGGCGGCCTTCGAGCGCGGGCAGGTCGATGCGGAGGCGATCGTCGCGGCGGCCTCGGGCATCGCACCGGTGCCGCGCGCCATGCCGCTGGCCGAGCTGCGGGAGCTGGCGGCATGAAGGGCCTGCACCGCGAGATCGCACTGCTCGCGATCATCGTTGCCATTGCGCTGGCAGTCGGGGTGCGCGCGCCGGTGTTCCTGACCTGGCACAACGCGCTCGACATCGCCAACGATTCGGCCATCCTGGCCATCCTGGTGATGGGCCAGATGCTGGTGCTGCTGACGCGCGGCGTCGACCTGTCGGCCGCGTCGAACCTGGCGCTGACCGGCATGCTGTGCGCGCTGGCCGGGCGCGCGATGCCGCAGTTGGGCGTGGTGCCGCTGCTGCTGCTGGCGGTGGCCATCGGCACGCTGCTGGGGTTGGTCAACGGCTGGCTGATCACGACCTTCGAACTGCCGCCGATCGTCGTGACGCTGGGCACGCTGTCGGCCTACCGCGGCGCGATCTTCGTCGCGAGCCAGGGCGCATGGATCTCGGACCACCAGATCCACCCCGCGATCAAGGGCCTGCCGCGCGAGCAGTGGCTGGGGCTGCCGGCGCTGGTGTGGATTGCCGCGGTGGTGGTGGTCGCGATGGCGGTCTTCCTGCGCTGGCGCCGCGAAGGGCGCGAGCTGTACGCGCTGGGCGGCAACCCGCACGCGGCGGCCTACGTCGGCATCCCGCTGCGGCGGCGGCTGTTGCTGGTGTACGCGGTGTCGGGCGCGCTGGCCGGGCTGGCGGGCTTGCTGTGGGTGGGCCGCTATGCGATTGCCTTCACCGAACTGGCCGCGGGCTACGAGCTGACGGTGATCGCAGCCTGTGTGATCGGCGGCGTCAGCATCGGCGGCGGCATCGGCAGCGTCGCCGGCGCGGTGCTCGGCGTGCTGTTCATCGGCGTGGTCAACGGGGCGCTGCCGGTGATCCAGGTGTCGCCGTTCTGGCAGCAGGCCATCGCCGGCGTCGTGATCCTGGTGTCGGTGGCGCTGAACGCCGGGGCGCAGCGCCGCAGCGGGCGGCAGATCCTGGAACGGCGCGAGGTGGCTGCATGACGAACGCGTTCGCGATGTGGGAGCGGCTGCTGCTGGCACTGCTGGTGCTGCTGCTGGCGGGCTTCGGCCTCGGCATCGACGGCTTCATGACGCCGTACGCACTGGCCGACAGCACCTTCAACTTCAGCGAGAAGGGCTTGCTGGCGCTGGCGATGGCGCTGCTGATCGTGGCCGGCGAGATCGACCTGTCGATCGCCGCGACGCTGTCGCTGTGCTCGCTGGCGATGGGTCTCGCGATGAAGGCCGGTGCCGGCCTGCCGCTGATGCTGCTGGCGGCCTTCGCGACCGGCGCGGCCTGTGGCGCGCTGAACGGCTGGCTGGTCACGGCCTGGCGGCTGCCGTCGATCGTCGTGACCATCGGCAGCCTGTCGCTGTACCGCGGCATCGCGCTGGTGGCGCTGGGCGACCAGGCCATCACCGGCTACCCGGAGGCGCTGTCGGTGCTGGGCAACGGCTACCTCGGCGACCTGGTCGGGCTGCCCTGGCTGATCGTGCCGATCGAGTTCGCGATCCTGCTGCTGATGGCGGTGGTGGTGGGCACGCTGCTGCACCGCACGGTGGTCGGGCGGCGGCTCTACGCGATCGGCGCCAACCCGGTGGCGTCGCGCTTCTCGGGCATCGAGGTCGATCGCCACCGCTTCGCGCTGTTCGTCTTCGCCGGGCTGATGGCGGCGCTGGCCGCGGTGCTGCTGACCGGGCGCATCGGCAGCACGCGGCCGAACATCGCGCTCGGCTGGGAGCTGGATGCCGTGACGATGGTGATCCTGGGCGGCGTGGCCATCGAGGGCGGCCGCGGCAGCATCATCGGCGTGCTGCTGGCGACGCTGCTGCTGGGGCTGTTCACCTTTGCGCTCGGCATGGCCAACGTGTCGGGCATCGTGATGGCGATGATCGTCGGCGTGCTGCTGATCGTCTCGATGGTGCTGCCGCGATTGTTGCGCGGGCCGCGGGTGCTGCTGTGATGGAGCAGCTGGCGTTCCGCATGCGTCTGCGTCCCGGGTGCGCGGCCGAGTACAAGCGGCGCCACGATGCGTTGTGGCCCGAACTGGCGGCGCTGCTGCACGAGGCCGGCGTGCGCGACTACAGCATCTTCCTCGACGAGGAGAGCCTCGCGCTGTTCGCCGTGCTGCGGCGCACGCCGGATCATCGGATGGACGAGCTGCCGTCGCAGCCGGTGATGCAGCGCTGATGGCAGGCGATGGCCGACCTGATGGAGACCGAGCCGTCGCTCGCGCCGCAGGTGACGCCGCTGCAGCCGATGTTCCACCTGCCATGAAGCCGCGCGCGACGGTGGTGCTGGACGTCGGCAAGACGCATGTGAAGCTGCGGGCGCTGGATGGCGAGGGGCGCGAACTCGATGGCCGGGCGCGCGACAACCGGGGCGTCGACAGCGCGCAGGGTTACCTGGCGCTCGACACGGACGGCATCGAGGGCTGGCTCTGGGACAGCCTCGCGTCGATGGCGGGGCGGCTGCACATCGAACGCTTCATCGCGAGCACGCACGGAGCGGCGTTCGCCGCGATCGACAGCGACGGGCTGGTGCTCCCGGTGGTCGACTACGAGTTCGATGCCTATGCGGGGCAGCGTGCCGCGTATGCCGAAGCCGTGGGTGACCTGCGCGAGACCTGGTCGCCGCACCTGCCGATGGGCTTGAACGCGGCGCGGCCGTGGTACTGGCTGTCGCGCGAGTTCGCGCGCGAGTTCGCGCAGGCCGGCGTGCTGCTGCCCTATCCGCAGTACTGGGCCTGGCGCCTGGGCGGCGTGCCGGCCACCGAGCCGAGTTCGCTCGGCTGCCACACCCACCTGTGGGCGCCGGTGCGGCGCGGCTGGTCGCGCCTGGCGCGCTGCGAAGGCTGGGACCACCGCTTCGCGCCGATGCGCAATGCCTGGGACGAACTGGGGCCCGTCCGTCCTGAACTCGCACGGCGCCTGGGCCTGCCCGCGGATTGCATCGTTCATGCGGGCGTGCACGACAGCAACGCCTGCCTGGCGCGCCACCTGCGGCAGTCGCCGGCGATGACGCTGGTCACCTCGGGCACCTGGACCGTGGTGATGGCCTGCGGCGGACAGGTCGGTGCGCTGGACCTGTCGGCCGACATGCTGGCCAACGTGTCGGTCGCGCAGGACCTGGTGCCGACGGCGCGCTTCATGGGCGGGCGCGATCACGAAGCGCTGTGCGGTGGTGCCGCGCCGGGCGATGCGCAGTTGTCGCTGGTTGCCGGCCTGCTCGCGGACGGGATCGAGGTGCAGCCCGGCCCCGGCGGCGCACGCCCGCGCGTGTCGCGCCGCGGCGAAGCCATCGCGCCGCAGGCGCTGTCGCCGGCGCAGCGCGCCACGCTGGCCGCGCTGTACTGCGCGCAGATGACGGCCGAGCGGGTGATGGCATTGGCCGGCCCGTCGCCGGTCGTCGTCGACGGCCCGCTGGCCCGCAACCCGGTCTATGTCGCGCTGCTCGCCGAGCGCCTGCCCGGGCATGCCTGCCGCGTCGCCGACGAAGCCGACGGCACGCTGCGCGGCGCCTGGGCGCTGACGCGCTGGAACACGGGCAGGCGGGAGGCGGCGGGAGGCTGATAACCTCTCGCCCCGTGCCGACCGTTCTCGTTCCCCTTGCCGACCGCCTGTTCGGCACCGAGCCCAAGCAGCGCTTGCGGCTCGTGCAATGCGGCGTCGCGATGCTGCTGGTCCTGGCCAGCGTGGCCAACATGCAGTACCTGGTGTGGGCCGGGCTGGCGCCGCTCTGGCCGGTGGCGGCATGGAGCGGGGTGCTGATCGGCGGCTTCGTGCTGTTCTTCGGCCTGATCCGCAGCGGGTTCAACCTGCAGCTGCCCGACCCGTCGCTGACGCAGCCGCAGATGGTGTTCGCGATCGTCTGCGGCGCGGCCGGCTATGCGCTGGCCGGGGCCGGTCGCGGCGGCGCCTTCCCGATCCTGATGGTGATCTTCATGTTCAGCATGTACGCGTTGCCGCCGGGCCAGGTGATGCGCACCGCGCTGTTCGCGGTGGTGCTGTTCGGCGCGACGATGGCCGGCATGGCCTGGCACGACCCGGCGGTCTACGAGCCGGCGGTGGAGTGGGGCCACTTCATCATGATCGCGGTGATGGTGCCGGCGATCGCGGTGCTGGCCGGCCAGTTGAGCCGGCTGCGCGAGCGCATGCGGCGGCAGAAGAAGGAGTTGTCGGCGGCGCTCGCGCGCATCCAGGACCTGGCCACGCGCGACGAGCTGACCGGGCTGATCAACCGCCGCCACATGGTCGAACTGATGGAGCAGGAGCGCCAGCGCGGCGTGCGCTCGGGCTACACCTTCTGCCTGGCGATGATCGACCTGGACGCCTTCCGCAAGATCAACGAGCAGCAAGGCCACGAGTTCGGCGACCGCCTGCTGCGACGCTTTGCGCGCGAGGCGCTGAACGTGATCCGCATCTCCGACCTGCTGGGGCGCTGGCAGGGCGAGCAGTTCCTGCTGCTGCTGTCGGACACGCGGGCGTCGCTGGCGCGGCTCGGGCTGGAGCGGCTGCGCGAGCGCATCCATGCGATGCAGATCGACGCGGACGGGCCGCCGATCCACGTCAGCTTCTCGGCCGGGGTGACCGAGCACCGGGCCGGCGAATCGGTGGCCGACACGATCTCGCGCGCGGACCAGGCGCTGCGGGCGGCGAAGGGGGCGGGGCGCAACCGGGTGGTGCTCGCGTGAGTGCACCCCTGCCGGCCCGGCACTTCCTTCTGGCGCTTGCCGTCGTTGCGGTCTGGGGCACCAACTTCGTCGTCATCAAGCTGGGGCTGGCGCATCTACCGCCGCTGTTGTTCGCGGCGCTGCGTTTCACGTTCGCGCTGCTGCCGGCGGTGTTCTTCCTGCCGCGGCCCGAGGTGTCGTGGCGCAACCTCGCGGCGTACGGGCTGCTGATCGGCGTCGGCCAGTTCGGCGTGCTGTACCTCGCGATGCGCGGGCACATCACGCCGGGGCTGGCCTCGCTGGTGGTGCAGACGCAAGTCTTCTTCACGATCGGCCTCGCGATGCGCGGCAGCGGCGAGGTGGTGCGCGGCTTCCAGTGGGTCGCCTTGCTGCTGGCGGCCGCGGGCGTCGTCGTGATCGGTGCGCACACCGGTGGCGACACCACGGTGGCGGGCGTGCTGATGGTGCTGTTCGCGGCGCTGTCGTGGGCCGGCGGCAACATCGTCAGCCGCCGCGCCGGCCGCGTGAACATGCTGGCCTACGTGGTGTGGACCAGCGCGTTCGCGGTGCCGCCGCTGTTCCTGCTGTCCTGGCTGTTCGAGGGCAGCGCCGCGATCGAGGCCGGCCTGCGCCAGGCCGACTGGGTGGCCTGGGGTTCGGTGCTGTGGCAGTCGGTGGGCAACACGCTGTTCGGCTACGCGGCCTGGGGCTGGCTGCTCGCGCGCCACCCGGCCGCGACCATCACGCCGATGGCGCTGCTGGTGCCGGTGTTCGGCATGGCGGCGTCATCGTGGTGGCTGGGCGAGGCGCTGCCGGCGTGGAAGCTGGTCGCGGCGGCGCTGGTGATGGCCGGGCTGGCGGTGAACCTGCTGTGGCCACGGTGGCGCTTCGGGCATTGATGAGTGTGGTCCTCGAGGTGTCAACTCAAGAGAACGCCACAACGGTTGGAAGTGCATGACTGCCAAGGACGAGTCGCATGGGTGCTGAAGGCGAAGGCAAGAATGCCCGGAGGCGCGCCACTCTGGTGGTGTGTGCAGATTGCCTCGGGGATCAATACCTTGCTCAAGTGGTGAGCAAGAACTCACCACTGCTTCACTGCAGCTTCTGCAGGAGGATGCAGTCCGTTTCGGACGTCACTGCGGTGGCTGCGGCGGTGGATGAAAGACTGACTCAGGAGGCTCGCCGCGTCGTACCGTTTGAAGACCCGATCGATTTGGCTGCGGGAGTGCACTACGAGAGCAACGGGCGTCCTCTCAGGGATCTTCTCGCTGTCAACCTTGGCCGGGCTGGTGTGGGTGTTGCCGCAGCAATCGGTAAGGAGTTGCTTTCGATCGGCAAGGAGCGCAGAACGAGAGGGGCTGAGCCGGCATGGTCCGGCAGGTTCCGCTACACCGCCAGTTTGGTCCCATTCTCGGATTCTGAGCTCGAGAAGCTTTGGCTGCGCTACTTGAGTCTCGTCAACGATGGAGCCAGGTTCTTCAATGAAGATGCCCGCCAGTTCCTGGATGGTCTGTTCGAAGCGATGCATCGCCTGAGCGTGGATGGTCTCTTCAAGCCGATCCTGCCTATACAGGATCGGCGCCCTGTGGCGATCTTCCGAGCGCGCTTGGCAAACACATCTGCGGATGTCGAAAGAATTCTGGCCGATCCAGCCGGACAGTTGAATGCACCGCCCCCGGCGCTGGCTCGGTCCGGGCGCATGAATGCCGCGCGGGTTCCGGTGTTCTACGGTGCATTCGAGAACCGCACCGCGATTGCCGAGCTGCGGCCAAGTATTGGCGGGCGAGTCGTCGTGGGCAAGTTCTCGCTTGCACGACCCGTTCGGTTGCTGGACATGCCGATACTGGAGCGCGCTTCGGGCGCCACAATCAGCATTTGGGATACCAAATTCAAGGAGCGTGCAGCTATGAGAGCGCTGCTGCGGCGACTCCATGAGCGCGTAAAGCGTCCCGTTGTGTCGGGTGCGGAGCACGAGTACCTTGCCACCCAAGTGCTCGCTGAGTACCTTTCTGTCCACAAGGAGATTGATGGTGTCATCTTCGGTTCTGTGCAGGAACAGGGTGGCAAGAACATTGCTCTTCTCTCCAAAGCCTTGGGACCCTTCGATGCGGACCGCGGTGGATTTTTCGCATCGCCGATTGAATTCGTCCACGGATCTGCCCAAGTCGTGGATGTCATCACAGTCAAATATGAATGGCGAGCAACCACGAAGCGTCCGTAGGCTTGCAGCTCGAAAGGACGCCATGCTGCGAAAGTCGTGTCACATCAGGGAAGCCGAATGAAGCCGATCTACAAGGACTTCATGAACCAGTTCGAAGCAGCGCGCAAGGAAATCGAAAGCCTGCCAGCGTTCATGAAAGAGTCGCTCAGGCACGCAACCTTGACCTTGCCGCCTACCAAGGCCGAACCCCCACCGAAGCCGCGTCCCTCACGCAAGAAGGCCTGACAACGCGTCAGCGCCACGCCTGCCGATACTTGGCCGGCGTGAACCCGGTGCGCGCCCGGAACCTGTTGACCAGGTGACTGGCATTCGCCAACCCGCACTGCCGCGCCACCTCGTCGAGCGGCGCATCCGACTGCCGCAGCAGCCGCTTCGCGCGCTCCAGCCGCAGCCACAGCACCCAGGCATGCGGCGCGATGCCGAACGACGTGCGGAACATGCGCGCGAAGTGATGCTCCGACAAGGCCGCCTGCGCCGCCATCTCGCCGATCGTCAGCGGCTGGTCGAGCCGGGCCTCGGTCCAGTCGACGAGTCGCCTGCGTACCGCCGCCGACAGCCCGCCGCGCGGCGGCAGGCGGTGCCCGCGCTGTGCGTGCCCCAGCAGCAGTTCGGCCATCGCCTCGTGCCCCAGCGCATTCGCCTGCAGCCGCGCCTGCGGGTCCTGCCAGTCCAGGCCGGCCAACGCCTGCAGCGGGGCCGCCACCCGGGCGACGTCGACGAAGGTGAGGTCGGGCACCTGCACCTCGCGCGGTTCGCGGTCGAGCAGCCGCACCGCCAGCGGCGCCAGCTGCTCCTCGTCGAAGTACAGGTGCACGAACGACTGCTCGCCGCCCACCACCCAGCGCGATTCGTGCCCCGCCGGCATCACGCACAGCCGCCCGGGCTCGCCGCGACGGTCGGGCGCCTCGTGCCGCCAGGTGCCTTGCCCGCCGCTCAGGTACAGCGACAGCGTGTGGTGCGACGGCCGGTTGTAGGTGGTCGCGTCCTCGGCGTTGCGCCACACCGCCGCCGCCAGCCCGTCGCCCAGCGACACGCTGCGCAGCAGCCGGGCGCGCGAGTGCGTCAGCACGTCGAACACCTCGTGGCGGGTCAGGTCGGCAGCAGCCATGGCGCTGCCACTGTAGCCGCGCCCGCGTGCGAGCGCACGGGCGCGGCGATCAAACCGCAGTTTTGTGCAACTTTGGCGGCGCGGCGCCCCCGACACTGCCGCCATGAACCTGTTCCTCTATGGCCTCACGGTGCTGATCTGGGGCACCACCTGGATCGCGCTGAAGCTGCAGCTGGGCATCGTGCCGATTCCCTGGTCCATCGCGTACCGCTTCGCGTTGGCCGCCGCGGTGCTGTTCGCCTGGCTGCTCGTCACCGGCCGGCTCAAGCGGCCCGATGCCCGGGCGATGAAGCTGATCGCCGCCCAGGGCGTGTGCCTGTTCTGCCTCAACTTCATCTGCTTCCTGCACGCGAGCCGCTACATCCCGAGCGGGCTGGTGGCGGTGCTGTTCTCGACCGCGACGGTGTGGAACGCGTTCAACGCCCGCGTCTTCCTCGGCCGGCCGCTCGCGCCGCGCGTGCTGGCCGGCAGCGCGCTCGGCATGCTCGGCCTGGCGGCATTGTTCTGGCCGGAGCTGACGCGCCACGACGCTTCGCCCGACACGCTGCTCGGCCTGGCGCTGGGCCTGGCCGGCACGCTGTGCTTCTCGGCCGGCAACATGCTCTCGACGCGCCTGCAGGCGCTGGGCCACACGCCGATCGTCACCAACGCCTGGGGCATGCTGATCGGCGCCGGCGTGCTGACCGTCGGCTGCCTGCTCGGCGGCGTCGGCTGGGCCTTCGACCCGTCGCCCACCTACGTCGGCGCGCTGCTGTACCTGGCAATCCCCGGCTCGGTGATCGGCTTCACCGCCTACCTGACGCTGGTCGGCCGGCTCGGCCCGGAGCGCGCGGCCTACAGCACCGTGCTGTTCCCGGTGGTGGCGCTGAACGTGTCGGCCTGGGTCGAGGGCTACCAGTGGACCGCGCCGGCCTTGTTCGGCCTGGCGCTGGTGATGGCCGGCAACGTGATCGTGTTCCGCAAGCCGAAGGCGGCCGCAGCCGCCCCCGCGGTCACAGCCCCAGCGCGCTGAGCCCGGCGTGGTCGTCGGGGCGGCGCCCCAGCGGCCAGTGGAACAGGCGCTGCTCGGGCTTGATCGGCAGGTCGTTGATGCTGGCGTAGCGGCGCTCCATCAGCCCCTGGGCGTTGAATTCCCAGTTCTCGTTGCCGTAGCTGCGGAACCACTGGCCCGAATCGTCGTGGAACTCGTACGCGAAGCGCACGCCGATGCGCGCGCCGCCGAAGGCCCACAGCTCCTTGATCAGCCGGTAGTCGAGCTCGCGCGCCCACTTGCGCTGCAGGAACTGGCGCACCGCCTCGCGGCCGACCGGGAACTCGGCGCGGTTGCGCCAGCGCGTGTCCTCGGTGTAGACGGCGGCGACCCGGTCGGGGTCGCGGCTGTTCCAGGCGTCTTCGGCCAGGCGAACCTTCTGGATGGCGGTCTCTTCGGTGAACGGGGGCAGCGGCGGGCGTGGTGTGTCCATGGGGTGTCCTCGGGTTGGGGGTGACCATGTAGACAGGTCTGTCTACGCGAGCGGATATTGAAGCAGACAGACCTGTCTGTCAAACTCCCGCCCATGACCCCTGACCTTGCCGTGCTCGAACCCCGCGAGCGCATCCTCGAGACCGCGATGCGCCTGTTCTACGCCGAGGGCATCCGCGCGGTCGGCATCGACCGGCTGATCGCCGAATCGCGGGTGGCGAAGGCCTCGTTCTACCGCCACTTTCCGTCGAAGGAGCACCTCGCGCTGGCCTTCCTGCACCACCGGCACGAGCGCTGGATGGCCTGGTTCGCACGCAGGCTGGAGGCGCGCTGTGCCGAGCACGGCGTCGCGATGGAGCGCGCGGCCGAGGTGTTGCGCGAATGGTTCGAGGAGCCGGATTTCCGCGGCTGCGCCTTCATCAACACGCTGGCCGAGGGCTCGGCCCAGGGCGAGGCGATCAGCGTCGTGCAAAGCCACAAGGACGAGCTGCAGGATTGCCTGCAGGCGCTGGCGCGGCGCTGCGGCCACCCGCGGCCGGTGCAGGCCGCCGAGGAGGCGCTGCTGATCGTCGAGGGCGCGATCGTGCGGGCGCACATGACGGGCGATGCCGGCGCGGCCGACGTGGCGGGCCGGCTGCTGCAACGGGTCCACGGCTGAGCCCGTCGCGGGCCGTTTTCCATCGTTAGACTGCTGGCGAGTCCGAGTCCCCGGACATCTGCAGGGAGCAGGACCCATGGTTGCCAGAGCCGATGCACTTGATTGCCTGCGAGTGGCCATGGGCCACGCGGCGTCGGACTTCCGCGAGGGTCAATGGGAGGCCATCGACCACATCGTGAACCACCGCGGCAAGGTGCTTTGCGTGCAGCGAACGGGCTGGGGCAAGAGCATGGTGTATTTCGTCGCGGCGAAGCTGATGCGCGCCCAGGGCGGCGGCGTCACGCTGATCATCTCGCCGCTGCTGGCGCTGATGCGCAACCAGATCGAAGCGGCGCAACGCCTCGGATTGCAGGCCCTGAGCGTCAACTCGACCAACCGCGACGAGTGGGACACGGTGCGCGACGAGCTGCTGGCCGGCCGCGTCGACCTGCTGCTGATCTCGCCCGAACGCCTGGCCAACGACGAGTTCGTGACCGGCACGCTGCAGCCGATTGCCGCACGCATCGGCCTGCTGGTCATCGATGAAGCGCATTGCATCTCGGACTGGGGCCACGATTTCCGGCCCGACTACCGGCGCATCGGCCAGGTGCTGGCCCGCCTGCCGGGCAACATCGCGGTGCTGGCCACCACGGCCACGGCGAACCGGCGCGTCGAGCAGGACGTGGCCGCCCAGCTCGGTGCGTCGGTGGTCGTGCAGCGCGGGCCGCTGTTGCGCGAGAGCCTGGCGCTGCAGAACATGCGGCTGCCCGGTGCGGCCGAACGCCTGGCCTGGCTGGCCGGCTGCATTCCCCGCCTGCCCGGCAGCGGCATCGTCTATGCCCTGACCACGCGCGACGCCGACCGGGTGGCCGAATGGCTGCGCCTGCAGGGCATCGAGGCCCGCGCCTACCACGCGGGCAAGCCCGATGACGAGCGGCAGGCCCTGGAGCAGTCGCTGCTCGTCAACGAGATCAAGTGCCTGGTCGCCACCACCGCGCTGGGCATGGGTTACGACAAGCCGGACCTGCATTTCGTCATCCACTACCAGACGCCGGGCAACGTGGTGGGCTACTACCAGCAGGTCGGGCGGGCGGGCCGTGCGATTCCCGCGGCCTGCGGCGTGCTGTTGTCCGGCGAAGAAGAGGACGACATCAACGCGTACTTCCGCGACGCCGCGTTTCCGCCCGAATGGCAGGTGGATCGGATCCTGGGTGCGCTGGAGGCGGCCGACGCGGGCATGGGCGTTCGAACCCTCGAGCGAGCCGTCAACCTGCGGCAGTCGCAGATCGAGAAGGTGCTGAAGCTGCTGGTGGTCGAGCCGGACTCGCCGGTGCTGCGGATCGACGGCCAGTGGTACCGCACGGCGCATCCGTTCAGCCTCGACAGGCAGCGCATCGCGCACCTCACGCGGCAACGCGAGGAAGAATGGGCGCAGATGAAGCGCTATCTCGCGAACGAACGCTGCCTGATGCAGTTCCTGGCGGAGGCGCTCGACGACGAGGCGGCGGGGCCGTGCGGCAAGTGCGCGGTGTGCCTCGGGCGCCCGGCGCTTCCGGTCGAGATCGACCGCGACCTGCTGATCCAGGCACAGCGCTTCGTGCGGCACAGCGAGATGCCGCTGGAGCTCAAGAAGCAATGGGACATCGAGGCGCTCGTGCACTACCGGGCCGAGCACGGCTGGAGCAAGGCGACCATTGCGCCGTCGTTGCGGGGCGAGGAAGGCCGGGTGCTGTCCCGCTGGGGCGAGCCGGTCTGGGGCCAGTTGGTGTCGCAGGGCAAGGCGCACGGCCGTTTCGACGATGAACTCGTCCAGGCCGCGCTGGACTTGATCCGGCATCGCTGGCCTGCGGCTGCTGCGATCACCTGGGTGACCTGCATACCGTCGATGCGGTACCCGGCGCTGGTGCCGGATTTTGCGAGACGCCTGGCCGATGCGCTGGGCGTGCCGTTCCGGCCGATCATCCTGAAGTTGCGCGAGACCGAACTGCAAAGGAACATGGAGAACCGCTTTCACCAGTGCCACAACCTCGATGGCGCGTATGCCGTCGACCCACTGGACGGCATGGACGAGCCGGTGCTGCTGGTCGACGATGTCGTCGATTCGGCCTGGACCTTGACGCTCGCGACCGCCTTGCTGCGCCAGGCAGGAACGTCCGCCGTCTACCCGTTGGCGCTGGCCGCCACCTCGGCGAAGTGAAGCGGCCACGATGAGCATGCAAGGCTTGAGTGCAGATGCCGAAGCGGTCCTGCTGCTGTGCGGCAGGTTCGGCGGCGAACGGCAGGAGACTTTCCAGCCCTTGTCCAACCAGGACTACGCAGAGCTCGCCAAGTGGCTGAATCTGCGCGGGATGCGCCCGGCCGACCTGATGTCTGCTGCGGGGCGAGAGCAACTGGCGAGCCAGCGCATCGAGTTCCTGTTGCAACGCGGCACGGCCATGGCCTTGGCCCTGGAGCGATGGAACCGGGCCGGCCTGTGGGTCCTCTCGCGGGGCGATGCCGAGTACCCGAAGGCATTGAAGCGCCGCTTGAAGCACGCCGCGCCTGCCTTGCTCTACGGCGCGGGCGACCAGGCGCTGCTGGACCGGGGTGGCCTGGCCATCGTCGGTTCGCGCGATGCCGGCGATGCTGCGCTGGCCTTCACGCGCCAGACGGCGGCCGAGTGCGCCAGGGAAGGGATGGCCGTGGTGTCGGGTGGCGCGCGCGGCGTGGACACGGCCGCGATGCAAGGCGCCGTCGAGGCAGGCGGCCAGGCGGTCGGCGTGCTGGCGAATGACCTGTTGAAGGCGAGCGTCAGCGGAATGAATCGAGCCGGCCTGCAGGCAGGGCGCCTGCTGCTGGTGTCGCCGTTCCATCCGGAGGCAGGCTTTCTTGCCGGCAACGCGATGGGGCGCAACAAGTACATCTACGCGCTGGCGGACCGGGCGCTGGTGATCGACTCTGCGCTGGGCAGTGGCGGCACCTGGTCGGGTGCCCTGGAAGCCTTGAACGAGAACTGGGCGCCGCTCTACGTCAGGACGCCGGGAGACGGCCCCGGCAATGCGGCGTTGGTCGGCAAGGGCGGCATTGCCTTCGACTTCGTGCCCGGCCGCGGCGAGGCGTTGGGCGAGTATTTCTCGAGAGGCTGAAGGGTGCGGTCTTCGCTGCTGGGGTGATGCCCCGGGGCCTCGCGGCCACGTCTCAGGTGGCCTGCCGCGTCATCTGCATAGTCCAGTTCGTCAGCCACTCGACGCCATCGTGCGAGAACGCCTGCTCCCAGCGCGCCGCATCCGGCCCCTGGCGCAACCAGACGAAGCGCGCGAACACCTTGCGCCCGCCGTCCTCGTCCTCGCCGTAGAACTCGCCGCGGTCGCCGCTGAAGCCACCGTGCACCGGCGGAAACAGCGTGCCGCTGCGGCTGCTGATCCAGTAGATCGACCACTGCCGCTTCGCCAGGTCGAACAGCCGCATCGTCAGGCCCGACCATTCCTGCGTCGTGAAGTCGATCTGGTCGACGTTGGCGATGCCGCCCAGCCGCGGCTCGCAGCTCATCTCGGCGGGGAACTCCTGCCAGTCGGTGCTGCCCGGCACGCGCGTCGCGAGCCGCCGGTTCTCCACGTGCCAGCGTCCGTGCAGGAAATCGAAGTCGTCGCGTTGGCCGGTGCGTTCGAGGGTGTAGCTCATCGGTCTCTCCCTGGTTGAAACGAAGTCAGCGCCATGCCGAAGCGGCGGTGGGTTGCAGCCGGAACATCTGCGGCGGCGAGCGCAGCTGCGACAGCCAGCGCGGCCACACCGCATCGCGCCAGATCGGCGACGCGAACAGCCGTTCGGCGCAGGCCTGCTGGTGCGCCGGGTCGTCGAAGCGGCAGATCCACACGAAGGCCTCGGTGTCGGTGCGCACCGGCAGCGCCGGGAAGTCGTTGGCCGCGTGCTCGGTCATCAGCACCGCCTGCACCTCCATGCCGGCGGCCACCAGGCAGGGGCGCACTTCGTGCTCGAAGCGGTGCACCAGCAGCGGTGTCGCCGGCGTGTCCAGGCTGCACACCATGGCCAGCAGCATGCCGGGCCGCGTTGCGTGCGTGGCGGCGGTCTGCACGTTGCGCAGCAGCAGCACGTCGGACGAATCCTGCATCGTCGCGTTGGCCGCCTCGCGGTGCCGGCGCCACACCGGGCCGCCGTAGAACGCGTTCAGCGACGCGCAGCGCTCGGCCATGCTGCGGAAACCACGCAGCCAGACGAAGGCGTCGGGCTCGTCGAGGTCGCGGAACTGGCCCAGCACGCGCATGCCGCAGTCTTCCTGCGTGTGCACGAACTCGCGGTCGAACAGCTCGATCAGCGTGTCGCGCCGGCCGGGGTGCAGCGTGTAGCGCCGCAGCTCGACGATGGCGCACGGGGACGGAACGGTGTCAGCAGTGGCGGTGGCGGCGACAGTGGCGGAGGGCGTGGCAAAACGAGCCGGCCGCTCCAGGGTCATCTCGGTCATCGGGGCATCTCCTCTTCTTCGGGAAGGAGATGCTGCGCCGGGGATGCTGACATCCTCTGTCAGCAGTCTTCGTCAGCAGGGTGGGCTCAGCCTGTCACCGTTCCGTCACGCCCCTGCAGCTTGGCGCGGTACATGGCCTTGTCCGCCCGCTCGATCGCCGCCTGCAGCGCCTCGGCGTCGGCGCAGGTGCTCAGGCCGGCCGAGAACGTCAGCTTCAGCCCCGGCACCACCTCGTCGAACGGCGCCTGCGCCAGCCCGGCGCGCAGCCGCTCGATGCACTGCAGCGCCTGCGCCTGCGGCGTCGACGGCAGCATCAGCAGGAACTCCTCGCCGCCCCAGCGGCCCAGCACGTCGGTGTCGCGCAGCGCCGCCTGCGCGGCGGCGGCAAAGATCTTCAGCACCTCGTCGCCGGCCGCATGGCCGTGGGTGTCGTTGATCGGCTTGAAGTGGTCCAGGTCCATCAGCACCAGGCTCAGCGGCTGGCCATGGTGCTTCTGGCGCACGCGTTCGGCATCCAGCAGCTCGGTCAGGTGGCGGCGGTTCACCAGCCCCGTCAGGTCGTCGCGCGTCGCCAGGTGGTGGATCTTGGCCAGCGCCGCCTGCAGCTCGGCCTGGCGCAGCCGCAGCTTGGCGCGCAGCCGGCCCATGCTGACGGCCAGCGCCGACATGGCCGACATCAGGATCAGGCAGAACATGAACTGGATCGCCTCGACCTGCGGCGGGAACTGCGCCGGGTCGGTGCGCGATTTCCACAGCATCACGCCGCCCAGCAGCACCAGCGCCTGCACGCCCAGCAGCCGCGCCTGGCGCGGCGACATCACGAACATGCCCCACACCAGGTTCAGCAGCATGATGGCCATCACCGCGCCGCGCAGCTGCGGGTTGATCGCATAGCCCCAGGCGGTGATCGCGACGCCGAACACCGATTGCGACATCGTCAGCGACGGGTCGGGCGACAACTGCTCGCTGAGCCCGCTGCGCACCAGCGCATAGAACACCGTGATGCCGATGAGGCTGGTGACACACAGCCAGACGGCCGGCCGTGCCTGCATCATCCCCAGCCGCACTTCGATGGCGCACACCACGGCGAACAGCGCATACACCGCCAGCGCCAGCAGCGTCAGCTTCGCGTGGCCGCGCCGGCGCCCGGACGGGCCCCACAACAGGTCGCGGACGGGGGCGACGACGGCGCTCACGGCGGGCTACTGCAAGACATCGGCGGGATTGTAGGAACGCGGCACGCCCGGCGTCACCCGGCGCACCCCCGGAGGCCGGGGGGCGCGAATCGGGGGTCGGCGTGACACACGACGCAACATCCGGGCCATGGCTTGGTCATCGCCCGGTCGGGCGCCGCGCCGCGGACCGGGGACAATCGCGCGGCGCCCGAGCCCCCTTCTTTCCCCACCGCCCGATGATCGACAAACGCTTCTTCCCCCGCCAGGTGGTCGAGTCCGGCGGCAACCGCTGGGACTGGGCCCTGCTGCCGCTGGTGCTCGCGGTGCTGGTGCTGCTGGCCTGGGGCGGCTCGCAGATGGCGCGGCCCTACGAGCTGGGCGAGGTGCTGCCGCTGACGCTCGATCCGACCGCGCTGCCCTACTACCTGCTGCGCACCACGCTGCGCATGTTCCTCGCGCTCGGCGCGTCGCTGGTCTTCGCCTGCGTGTTCGCGGCGCTGGCCGCCAAGTACCGCGCCGCCGAACGCGTGCTGGTGCCGCTGCTCGACATCCTGCAGTCCATCCCCATCCTCGGCTTCCTGTCGATCACCGTCACCGGCTTCATCGCGCTGTTCCCCGGCAACCTGTTCGGCGTCGAGTGCGCGGCGATCTTCGCAATCTTCACGTCGCAGGCCTGGAACATGGCCTTCAGCCTCTACCAGTCGCTGCGCACCGTGCCGCCCGAGCTGCAGGAGGCGGCACGCGTGTTCCAGCTGTCGGGCTGGCAGCGCTTCTGGCGCCTGGAGCTGCCGTTCGCGATGCCCTCGCTGCTGTGGAACATGATGATGTCGATGTCCGGCGGCTGGTTCTTCGTCGTCGCGTCGGAGGCCATCGCGGTGTCGCAGCAGAGCATCAAGCTGCCCGGCGTCGGCTCGTACATCGCGCTGGCGATCGAGGCGCGCGACCTGCACGCCATCGGCTGGGCCATCGGCGGCATGCTGGTCGGCATCGTGCTGTACGACCAGCTGTTCTTCCGGCCGCTGCTCGCCTGGGCCGACAAGTTCCGCTTCGAAGAGGGCAGCAGCGAGACGGCGCCGTCGTCGTGGCTGCTGACCTGGCTGCGCCGCACCGAGCGGCTGCAGCCGTTCGCGCTGCGCGTCATCGGCCTGTTCGAGCGCTCGCTGACGCTGTTCCGCCGCCGCCACGACGGCACTTCGATCCGCGCGCGGGCGCGGCCGCCCAGCGCGACGCTGGCACGCGCCTGGGACGCGGTGCTCGCGGCCGCGGTGCTGTTCGCGCTGTGGCGCCTGCTGAGCTTCATCCACAGCGAGGTCGGCTGGGCCGAGGCCGGCCACGTGCTGGTGCTGGGGTTCTACACGCTGGTGCGCGTGCTGGTGCTGACGGCGCTGGCCGCGCTGGTGTGGGTGCCGGTGGGCATCTGGATCGGCATGAACCCGCGCTGGGCCGGGCGGCTGCAGGGCGTGGCGCAGTTCCTCGCGGCCTTCCCGGCCAACCTGATGTTCCCGGTGGCGGTGCTGTTCATCGTGCGCTGGAAGCTGAACCCCGACATCTGGCTGTCGCCGCTGATGGTGCTGGGCACGCAGTGGTACCTGCTGTTCAACGTGATCGCCGGTGCGTCGACCGTGCCGACCGAGCTGCGCTATGCGGCGCAGAACCTGGGCCTGAAGGGCTGGCTGCTGTGGCGGCGCTACCTGCTGCCGGCGGTGTTCCCGAGCTTCGTCACCGGGGCCATCACCGCCAGCGGCGGCTCGTGGAACGCGAGCATCGTCGCCGAGTACGTGACCTGGGGCGACACCACGCTGCAGGCCAAGGGCCTGGGCAGCTACATCGCGCACATGACGGCCGTCGGCGACTTCCCGCGCATCGCGCTGGGCATCGGCGTGATGTGCGTGTTCGTGATGGCGATGAACCACCTGGTCTGGCGGCGGCTGTACCGGCTGGCCGAAGACCGCATGCATTTCTGAGATTCCTGGGGGCGGGCATGAAGAAACTCATCGAACTGAAAGGCGTCGGCAAGTCGTTCCGCTCGGCCGACGGCAGCGCTCGCTCGGTGCTGGAAGGCGTTGACTTCCGGCTGGCCGAGGGCGAGATCGTCTCGCTGCTCGGGCAGTCGGGCTCGGGCAAGTCGACGCTGCTGCGCATCCTGGCCGGGCTGATCGGCGTCGACGCCGGCGAGGTGCGCTACCGCGAGCAGCCGCTGCACGGCCCGGCGCGCGGCATCGCGATGGTGTTCCAGTCGTTCGCGCTGTTCCCGTGGCTCACGGTGCAGCAGAACGTCGAGCTCGGGCTCGAGGCGCGCGGCATGGCGCCCGAGCAGCGCGCCGCGCGCGCGCTGGCCGCGATCCAGCTGATCGGGCTGGCCGGCTTCGAGGGCGCGCTGCCGCGCGAGCTGTCGGGCGGCATGCGCCAGCGCGTGGGCATCGCGCGCGCGCTGGTGGTGGAACCCGAGATCCTGCTGATGGACGAGGCCTTCTCGGCCCTCGACGTGCTGACCGGCGAGCGCCTGCGCGACGAGATCCTGTCGCTGTGGACCTCGCGCCGCATGCCGACCAAGGCGATGCTGGTGGTGTCGCACAACATCGAGGAGGCGGTGCTGATGGCCGACCGCGTGCTGGTGTTCGCGAGCGACCCGGGGCGGGTGCGCTGCCAGCTGTCGGTGCAGTTGCCGCGTCCGCGCGACCCCGACAGCCCCGAGGTGCGCGAGCTGGTCGACGAGGTGTATGCGCTGATGACGGCCGGGGCCGCGCGCCGCCCGGCCGGCGAGCCGGTGGGGCTGTCGCTGGCGCACCGGCTGCCGCAGGCCGACGTGAGCCGCATGGACGGCTTGCTCGAGCTGCTGGCCGACGACCTGTTCGCCGGCCATGCCGACCTGCCGAAGCTGGCCGGCGAGACCGAGCTGACCGACGACGAGCTGCTGCCGCTGACGCAGGGGTTGTCGCTGCTCGGCTTCGCGCAGCTGGCCGATGGCGACCTGCACCTGACGCCGCTCGGGCGGCGCTACGTGGAGGGCGACCACACGCTGCGCCAGGAGCTGTTCGGCCAGCAACTGCTGACGAACGTGCCGCTCGCGGCGCACATCCGCCACAGCCTGGAGCAGGAGTCGTCAGGCGAACTGCCGCAGGAGCCGTTCCTGCGCTTGCTCAGCGACAGCCTGGATGCGGCCGAGGCCGAACGCGTGCTGCGCACCGCGATCGAGTGGGGGCGCCACGGGGAGGTGTTCGAGTACGACTACCGCACGGGGGTGATCCGCCTCCCGTAGCCCGGATGCCAATCCGGGTTTGTGACGGACGATCCCCGGATTGGCATCCGGACTACGCGGCTTCGAGGTCCTCGTCGCGCGATGACAGCGCCAGCAGGCCGTAGCGCTTCAGCAGCGTCCGCAGCGTGTTCCGCGTCACCCCCAGCAGGCGCGCCGTCTGCACCTGGTTGTCCCGGCAGCGCGCGAACCCCTGCTGCACCACCAGCGATTCGATCGCCTGCAGCAGGTTCGGATGCCGCCTGTCCATCAGGTCGCCGAGGGCCCGCTCCAGCGCGGCCAGCGGGTCGACCTTGGGCGGCGCTGCGGCCGGCTCGGCCGGGACGGCCTGCACCGTCGCCGCCGACCCCATGAATCCGAGCGGCGTGAAGCGGCAGTCGCCGGCCCGCACGATGCCGTCGCGGCAGACGATCAGCGCGTAGTGGATGACGTTCTCCAGCTCGCGGATGTTGCCCGGCCAGGCATACGCCAGCAGCGCGCTGCGCGCCTCGGGCGACAGCTGCGTGCCCTGCAGCGACAGCTTGCCGGAGAAGGTCGACATGAAATGGCGCGCCAGCGGCAGGATGTCGCCGGGCCGGTCGCGCAGCGGCGGCAGCTCGATGGTGGCGACGCTGAGGCGGAAGTACAGGTCGGCGCGGAAGTGCTGCGCCTCCACCGCGCGGTGCAGCTCGACGTTGGTGGCCGCGACCAGCCGCACGTCGAGCGGGATCGCGCGGCGCGAGCCGAGCCGCACCACCTGGCGTTCCTGCAGCACGCGCAGCAGCTTCACCTGCAGCGCAAGCGGCAGGTCGCCGATCTCGTCGAGGAACAGCGTGCCGCCGTTGGCCGCCTCGAACCAGCCGGCGCGCGACTGGCTCGCGCCGGTGAACGCACCGGCCTCGTGGCCGAACAGCTCGGCATCGATCAGCGACTCGCTGAACGCGCCGCAGTTGACGGCGATGAACGGCCCGTCGCGCCCGCTGCGCTTGTGGATGTGGCGGGCGATGAGTTCCTTGCCGGTGCCGGTCTCGCCGACCACCAGCACGGTGGCCTCGCTGCCGGCCACGCGTTCCACCTGCTCCAGCACGGCGAGCGAACGCGGGTCATGGAACAGCAGGGCCTTGGCACGGATCGAGAGCGCGAGGCTGGCGGAATCGGGCAGGGTGAGCAGGTGGTCGGCAGACATGCGGTGGGCGGGTGGCTGGCAGTGACGCGATCCACACAGTAGGTGTCTTGTTCCGTGCCGTGAACGCAGCATTTCACGCTTGCATATGCGCCCGTCAAGGCGATCAGGGTCATCGCTGTCGCGTTGTGCGCGGCGCTGTTGCATCGCCAACAATGGCGCCGCACGGGCTGCTGCCGGCGCAGCAGGTGCAGGGCCGCGGGGCAGGCCCGCGAGTTGCACGCCGGCCCTTTCCAACTCCCGGTCGATCCGCATGAAACACCTGCTTGCCACCTGCCTGCTGTCCACCGCCGCCGCTGCCACCGTTCCCGCGAACGCCGCGTTGCGCGAGGGCGACACCGCGCCGGCCTTCCGCGCCACCGCCTCGCTGGCCGGCAAGGCCTTCGACTACTCGCTGCGCGACGCCCTGGCGCGCGGTCCGGTGGTCGTCTACTTCTACCCGGCCGCGTTCACCATCGGCTGCAGCCTGCAGGCGCATGCCTTCGCGGTGAACACCAGGCAGTTCAGCGAGGCCGGGGCCAGCATCATCGGCGTCTCGCTCGATCGCATCGAGCGGCTCAACGCGTTCTCGGCCGACCCGGAGTCGTGCGCCGGCACGGTCGCGGTGGCCTCCGATGCCAAGGGTGCGATCGCGAAGTCGTTCGACCTGGCCGTGCGGGAGCAGAAGGCCGGCAGCAAGACCCGGCGTGGCGACGAGATCGACCACGGCCTGGCGGAGCGGACCACGTTCGTCATCCGGCCCGACGGCCGCATCGCGGCGACCTTGAGCGGGCTGTCGCCCGAAGAGAACGTGGCGCGCGCGCTGGACGCGGTGCGCGCCCTGAAGCACTGAGGCTACGGCGCGACCGCTGACGCCGCCCGCGGCGCCGGCGGCTGGATGTGGCTGACCGCCGTGCCGCCTTCCTTCTCGTAGTCCTCCGAACCGGTCGCACCGGCCACCTGGTAGCCCTTGCCCGCGAGCAGGTCGCCGATCGCGCCCGCGCGCTGCGCATGGTTCGACACCGTCAGGATGCGCCGGTCGCGCGGCAGCCACGCGAGCTGTTTCTCGACGTCGCGGTTCTGGATGCTCAGGAACACCGGGAAGCTGCCGTACTTGATCAGTTCGTCGGGGCGGCGGACGTCCAGCACCAGCACGCCGCCGGGCTGCGCAAGCAGCGCGTCGACCTCGGCGCGGGCGAGCCGCTTCGTCTTGTACTTCCAGGCGTCCGCGGCCTGCTGGGCCGATGCGCCGACGGCGCCGACGGCGAGGGCCGCGGCGAGCGCGGCGATCTTGAAACTCTTCATGGAGCGGGTGTCCCGTGGTGGTGGTGAGAGACACCGCCATCGCAGCATTCATGCCATTCGCGCCACCCGGCGATGCGCTGCTGCCGCAGCGACGAACACGACAGCCGCGTTGCACACACAACAGCCGCAAGCCTCGCCCTTGCTGGCTTTGCAGCAGATCCACGGCCGCGCGCCAGGCATGCGCCGTGCTCTCAGGGTGGTGGCTCGACACACGAAGAAGCCACACGACAACCACCACCGAGGGACCCTCTCTTGATCAAGCAGTTGCTCCGACTCTCGCCGATCGCGGCGGCCGTCATCGCGGTCCTCGCGCATGCGGCCGACGCGCCGCCCGCCCCCGATGCCGCCGCCTCGGCCCCGGTCGCCGACAACGAAGCCAAGGCGCTCGACGCGGTCGTCGTGCGCAGCCGCAACCGCATCGAGCGGCTGCAGGACGTGCCGCTGTCGATCTCGGTGGTGCAGGGGTCTGAACTCGAACGGCTCAGCGCCTACGGCATCGACGCGATCACGCGGCGTGCCGCCAACGTCTCGTGGAACCTGGGCAACCAGCGCACCAGCTCGCTGAGCATCCGCGGCGTCGGCAAGATCGGCCAGACCGAGGCGCAGGACCCGAGCGTCGGCGTCATCGTCGACGGCGTCAACTACGCCTACAACGCCCTCACCTCCAGCTTCAACTTCATCGACGTCGACACCGTCGAGGTCACGCGCGGCCCGCAGGGCACGCTGCTCGGCAAGAACACCAGCCTGGGCGTCGTCAACATCACGACGCGCCGGCCGTCGTTCACGCCCACCGCCGACTACACGCTCGAGTTCCGCCAGCGCGGCGGCTTCGCCGGCACCGCGGCCGTCGGCGGCCCCGTCGTCGACGACCTGATCGCCTGGCGCGGCACCTTCTCGGTCGACCGCGGCGAAGGCGACGTCGAGAACCACTACAACCGCGACATCACCTACACCAACACCGACCGCGTGTCGGGCCGCGTGCAGTTCCTGATCACGCCGGACCCGGACTTCAACGCCCGCCTCGCGTTCGACCTGCAGCCGCGCGCCGGCGAGACCACCAACGGCCGCACCGTCTTCACGCCGACGCCGTCGACCTACGCGAATGGCTCGCCCAACACCGCGGTCGACAACGCGACCCGGCTGTCGCGCCGCTGGTTCACGCAGAACACCGGCTACAGCCTGGGCGACTACTACGCCTTCCTCAGCAACGACAACCAGCGTCCGCTGGTCACCGGCAGCCGCGGCGCGTCGGCCGAGCTGAACTGGAAGCTCGCCGGCGGCCACACGCTGACCTCGATCAGCGCCTACAAGGACTACCACTTCGACGCCGTCAACGACGAGGGAACGCCGTTCGACGTCTACCGCAACTCCGGCGGCTTCTGGAACGACTACCGCCAGGCCAGCCAGGAGCTGCGCATCAGCTCGGCGGCGGGCGGCTTCGTCGACTACCAGGGCGGGCTGTACTACATCGACGTGCACAACGAAGCCGACTACCGCCGCGCCTGGGGCAACGATGCCGGCGCCTGGTTCGCGAGCAACGCGCAGTACAACCGGCTGGATGCCGATGCGGCCGGCCGCCTGCTGATGCTGAACTCGCTGGCCAACGTGGCCACCTCGTACAACTCGCCGACCGGCGTGCAGGAGATCCGCAACAAGAGCGCCGCCGTCTTCGCGCAGGCCAACTGGCACCTGAGCGAGCCGCTGACGCTGACCACCGGCCTGCGCTTCACGCGCGAAGACCGCCAGAACGCCGGTCGCTCGACCCTCAACAGCAGCGGCAGCGCGCCCGAGCTGAACCCGGATGCGGTCGGCACCGACGACCTGATCGCGCAGAAATACTTCGGCGTCCCGACATATGCCGGGTTGACCGCCGCGCAGAAGCAGCAGGTGGCCGATGCGAAGGCGATCCGCAAGAGCCAGCTCGGCGTGCTGTTCAACCAGACGCAGGCCGAGTCGTTCCAGAAGACCCAGCCGGCGCTGGTGGTGAGCCCGTCGTACAAGGTCAGCGAGCAGCTGACCACCTACTTCTCGTACCAGCACGGCGAGAAGGCGGGCATCGCGCAGCTGGTGAACGGCGTGTCGACCCTGGTCCAGCCGGAGAAGACCAACGCCTTCGAGCTCGGGTTCAAGTCGACGCTGTTCGACAAGACGCTGGTCTTCAACGCCGACGTCTTCCTGATGAACATCACCGACTACCAGCAGTCGGTGCGCATCGTCGACCAGTACACCACCGCGCTGAACAACGACGGCAGCTTCTACTACACCTCGGCCACCGGCAACGTGCCGAAGGTCAGGGTGTCGGGGCTGGAGGTCGACGGCGTCTATGCCGGCATCCCGAACACCACGCTGCGCTTCTCGGGCGCCTACAACAAGGCGATCTACAAGGACTTCGCCAATGCCGCGCAGCCGGTGGAGAACGGCTACGCCGGCGCGCCGCCCTACCGCGACCTCAGCGGCCAGCCGCTGGCCGGCGCGCCGAAGTACAGCGTCAACCTCGGTGCCGACTATCGCCAGCCGGTGCGGGGCGACAAGGTGTTCCACACCAGCGCCAACGTGTCGGCCAACAGCAGCTACTACTCCGACAACGCGTTGTCCGCCTATTCGGTGATCCCGAAGAGCGCGCTGGTCGACTGGGCCATCGGCGTCGGCACGCAGAGCAGGAGCTTCGACGTCAGCCTGGTCGTCAAGAACCTGTTCAACGACGACACGCCGCGCTCGAAGACCTGGAACAGCTACGCGCCGGCCATCCCGCGCAGCGTCGGCATCCAGTTCGCCGGCAAGTTGTAGGCGCTTCATCCACCTCCCGCAGATCGAGTACGTCCATGAAACTCAAGTTGCTTTCTGCCTTCCTCGCGATCGGCGCCAGCGCGGCGATCGCCACCGCCGCCGACGAGAAGCCGGTCACGCCGCCGGCCGCCGCCAGGGCCTGGGCCTACACGCCGCCGCAGGCTCCCGCCGAGCCGGCGGTGAAGAACAAGCGCTGGGTGCGCACGCCGCTCGATGCCTTCGTGCTCGCCAGGCTCGAGGCCAAGGGCCTGTCGCCCTCGACCGAAGCCGACCGTGCCACCTTCATCCGTCGCGCGACGCTGGACGCCTGGGGCCTGATCCCGACGCCGGAGGAGGTCAAGGCCTTCGTCGCCGACCGCTCGCCCAAGGCACACGAGAAGCTGGTCGATCGCTTGCTCGCGTCGCCGCGCTACGGCGAGCGCCAGGGCCGGCGCTGGCTCGACCTGACGCGCTATGCCGACAGCGACGGCTACAACGCCGACGGCACGCGGCCCAACATCTGGCGCTACCGCGACTACGTGATCGACGCGTTCAACCGCGACAAGCCCTTCGACCGCTTCGTCAAGGAGCAGCTGGCCGGCGACGAGCTGTGGCCGGACAGCATCGAGGCCCAGGTGGCGACCGGCTTCCTGCGCAACTTCCCGGACGAGATCAACGCGCGCGACCTGAACCTGAAGAAGCAGGAGGTCGCCAACGACCTGACCGACACCGTCGGCTCGGTGCTGCTGGGCACCACGGTCAATTGCGCGCAGTGCCACGACCACAAGTTCGACAAGATCTCGCAGAAGGAGTACTACCAGCTGCAGGCCTTCCTGGTGAATGCGAGCTGGCGCGACGACGTGCCGGCGATCAACGGCCAGGCGCTCGCCGAGTACAGCGTCAAGCGCGCCAGGTGGGAGGCCGCGACGCAGTCGATCCGCGACCAGCAGGAGGCGCTGCTCAAGCCCGTCGTCGACAAGCTCGAGTCCGACCGCCTGTCGGGCTTCGTGCCCGAGACGCGGGTGTCGATCAGCAAGCCCGAGGCCGAGCGCAACGCCTACGACCGCTGGATCTACCACCGCAACCTGTGGACCATGTCGGGCCGCACGCGCAACGCGGTGAACCAGCTGAAGACCAAGGACAAGGCCGGCTACGAGAAGTACCAGGCGCTGTCCGAGCAGCTGAAGGCCTTCGACAACATCAAGCCGCGCGACCCCGGCAGCATCTCGACCATGACCGAGCTGGGCCATGCCGACAGCCCGCCGACCTACGTGCTGTTCAAGGGCATCTACGACAAGAAGCTCGATGAGGTGCAGCCGGCGGTGCCGGCGCTGCTGGGCGGCAACACGCCGGCGATCCAGCCGACCGCGACCTCGTCGGGCCGCCGCACGGCGCTGGCCAACTGGATCGCCGACCCGGCCAACCCGCTGACCGCGCGCGTCTTCGTCAACCGCCAGTGGGCGCAGTTCTTCGGCACCGGCATCGTCGACACCGTCAGCGACTTCGGCAAGATGGGCAGCAAGCCCAGCAACCCCGAGCTGCTGGACCACCTGGCGACGAGCTTCGTGAAGAACGGCTGGAGCGTGAAGGCGCTGCAGCGCGAGATCCTGCTGTCGGGCGCGTACCGCCAGGCCTCGGCGGCGCGCCCCGAGGCGCAGGCCGTCGACCCGGGCAACAAGCTGCTGTGGGCCTTCCCGCGCCAGCGGCTCGAGGCCGAGGAGATCCGCGACTCGCTGCTGGCCGCCGCCGGGCTGCTGGAAGAGAAGCTGGGCGGGCCGGCGGTGTTCCCGCCGATCCCCATCAACCTGGACAACCGCAATGCGTGGCCGACCTCGGAGAACCCGCACGACCACCACCGCCGCAGCGTCTACATCTTCGTGCGCCGCAACACGCCGTACCCGCTGCTCGACACCTTCGACTGGGCCAACCCGCAGCTGGTGCACAACAAGCGCGAGGTGACGACGACGGCGCCGCAGGCGCTGGCGCTGATCAACAGCGACCTGGTGTTCGAGTGGTCGAAGGCGTTGGCCGGCCGCGTGATCCGCGAGGCCGGGCCGAAGGAGCCGGCGCAGATCGACCGCCTGTTCGAGATCCTCTATGCGCGCAAGCCGGACAGCGTCGAGAAGGGCAAGCTGCTGGCCTTCCTCGACAGCCAGGAGGCGTTGACGCGCCAGCAGCTGGTGCAGGGCAGGAAGCTCAATGCACCCGAAGGCTATGGCGTGAGCCCGGTGCTGACGGCGCAGATCGACCAGCTCTACAAGACGGTCTACGGCCGCAGCGCCGACCGCTACGAGAAGGCGGTGTTCGTGCAGACGCTGGCGAAGCAGCAGGAGAAGCTGAAGTCGGGCGACGCCGGCGGCGACGACGACGAAGACGACGCAAAGGGCTCCGACGCGAAGGCGGGCAAGGCAGCCAAGGGCAGGAAAGCCGAGCCCGCGCTGAACCCGGCGCGTGCCGCCGCCTTCGTCGACCTGGTGCATGCGGTCGCGAACTCCAACGAATTCACCTACCGGTTTTGAGAACCCACGAGGACATTGACATGAGCCACCACCATCACCATTCGCGTCGCGACTTCCTCGGCCAGCTGGGCGCGGGCGCGGCACTCGGGCTGGGCATCCAGTCGGCCTGGGCCAGCGAGCTGGCCGACCCCCAGGCGCCGCGCGAGCCTCATTTCCCGGCCAAGGCCAAGGCGGTCATCTGGCTGCACATGGCCGGCGCGCCGAGCACGCTGGACCTGTTCGACTACAAGCCCGACCTGATCAAGCTGGCCGGCACGCCGCTGCCCGATTCGTTCGGCCGCAACCTGAAGACCGCGACCGACGGCGGCGTCGGCAACCTGCTCGCGACCAAGCGCACCTGGAAGCAGCATGGCGAGACCGGCGCGTGGGTGTCCGACCTGCTGCCCCACCTGTCGAAGCAGGTCGACCAGATCGCGTTCCTGAAGGGCTGCAAGACCGAGGGCAGCACGCACGTGATCTCGTCGCTGAAGCTGCACACCGCCGGCCTGGTGCCGGGGCGTCCGGCGCTGGGGTCGTGGGTGCAGTACGCGCTCGGCTCGTCCAACCCGGACCTGCCGGCCTTCGTCGTGCTGCCCACCGGCAAGGGGGCGGCCGGCGGCGGGCGCGGCCAGGTGATCTGGAGTTCGGGATTCCTGCCGGCGGCCTACCAGGGCACGGCCTTCCGCCAGGGCGATTCGCCGATCCTGCACCTGGCACGGCCGGCCAACCTGAGCGAGGCCGAGCAGCGCAACACGCTGGCGCTGCTGAAGTCGCTGAACGAGCACCAGTCGGCCGGCTTCCCGAACGACACCGAGCTGCAGGCGCGCACCCGGTCCTATGACCTGGCCTTCCGCATGCAGAGCTCGGCGCCGGAGGCGGTCGACATGGGCAAGGAGACCGCGGCGACGAAAGAGCTGTACGGCATCGGCCAGAAGGAGACGGACGAGTACGGCACCGCGCTGCTGCGTGCGCGCCGGCTGGTCGAGCGCGGCGTGCGCTTCGTGCACTGCATCTCCGGCGCGCCGGACAACAGCGTGGACAGCTGGGATGCGCACAACGGCCTCGAGAAGAACCACGGCGTGATGTGCAAGCAGGTCGACAAGCCGGTGGCCGGGCTGCTGGCCGACCTGAAGTCGCGCGGGCTGCTGGAGAGCACGCTGGTGGTCTGGACCTCGGAGTTCGGCCGCACGCCGTATGGCCAGAGCGGCGACGGGCGCGACCACAACCCCTGGGGCTACACCAGCTGGCTGGCCGGCGGCGGCATCAAGCCGGGCACGCACGGGGCCACCGACGAGATCGGGCTGCGCGCGGTGAGCGGCGTGGTCGACACCTACGACCTGCAGGCGACCATCCTTCACCAGCTGGGGCTGGACCACAAGAAGATCACCTTCCTGTACCAGGGCCGATCGGAGAAGCCGACCTCGGTGTTCGGCGACGTCGTCAAGGAGATCCTCGTCTGAAGCCGGCACGACTTTCACTCGTGCTGGCGGGGCTGCTGGTCGCGGGGGCTGCGTCGGCCGCCTTCTCGCTGGATGGCGACCTGATGCGCGGCATCGAGGACACCACCAAGAGCCTGGACTCGAACGTCTCGCTGAAGAACAAGGAGGCCGCTGCTGCCGAGGCGCAGCAGCTGGTCGACTGGTTTGCGCAGGTCCAGGGTTACTACGAGGCCAAGGGCGACGCGGCCGATGCGGTCGGCTTCTCGCGCAAGACGCATGCGCTGGCGGCCGAGCTGCGCAAGGCGCTTGCGAGCGAGGACTACGACGCGGCGTCGGACACCCTCGGCCTGCTGGTGCGCTCGTGCAAGGCCTGCCACGAGGTCTACAAGAACAAATGAAAGCACCGACCTTCCTCGCCGCGGCGCTGGTGGCCGCGGGGCTGGCCGCGCCCGCGTTCGCGGCCAGCGTGCTCGAGTTCGACGTGTGGATGCGTGCGATCGACAAGTCCAGCGTCGCGGTGCAGAAGAGCATCGCGCGCCGGGACGCGGCGGCCGCGCGCGCCGATGCGCAAGAGATCGAGCGGCTGTACGCGTTGATGGAGGCTTTCTTCCGCGACGACCTGCCGGCAGCCGATGCACGGCAGATCTCGGCCGACGGGCGTGAGCTCGCGGCGTCGATCGCGCCGCTGCTCGGCGCCGGCGACTACGAGCGTGCCGGTGGCGCCGCGCGGCGCATCGCGCAGGCCTGCAACGACTGCCACGACCAGTACAAGCCCTTCAAGTGAATCCGTTTCCTCCACCTCATACCATCATGATGAAACCCACGAGCATTCGCATCGCAACCGTTCTGGCGCTTGGCGCCGCAGTTGCCATGACCGCGGCCACGGTCTGGGCGCAGCAGGCGCCGAAACCGGAGAACCAGATCCGCTGGCGCCAGTCGGCCTTCCAGGTGATCGCGCTCAACGCTGCGCGCATCAAGGCCTCGGTCGACGGCAGCTACAACAAGGACGAGGTCGTCAGGTCGGCGAGCGCGATCGCGGCGCTGGCCAACACCAATTTGCTGACGCTGTTCACGCCCGGCACCGAGGCCGGCAAGGGCTGGCACGACACCACCGCCAAGGCCGAGCTGTTCAAGGACACGCAGCGCGTGGCCGAGCTGAACGCGGCCTTCACGAAAGAGGCCAACGAGCTGCTGCGCGTCGCGCAGGCCGGGGATGCGGCAGCGGTGAAGGAACAGCACGGCAAGCTCGCGCGCTCGTGCAAGTCCTGCCACGACGATTTCCGGAGTCAGTGAGCCCCCCAGTCGCTTCGCTCCTGCCCCCAAGGGGCGCCACGCCAGGGGCCCGGCAAAGCCGGTTCCCCGGCGTGTTGCTTGACGACGCCTTTCGGCGGTCTGCAGAACCCACACCCAACGAGGAGGAACCATGACCCGTCCCCAGACATTCCTGGCCGCGCTGATGTGCGCCGCCTTCGCTTCGGCGCACGCCCAGACCGCCGCATCGGCGCCGCGGCCGGCTGAGCCGCCCAAGCCATTCACTTTTTTCGTGACGAGCGAAGGCGCCGGCAAAGGCGCCGACCTGGGCGGCCTGTCGGGCGCCGATGCGCACTGCAAGAAGCTGGCGAGCGCCGTCGGCAACGGTGGCAAGACCTGGCGGGCCTACCTGAGCACGCAGGAGGCGAACGGCCAGCCGGCGGTGAATGCGCGCGACCGCATCGGCGCCGGTCCCTGGACCAACGTGCGCGGCGCGGTGGTGGCACGCGACCTGGCGCACCTGCACGGCGACACGCTCGATCTGGCGCGACTGGGCAGCAACCTGACGCGCAACACGGTGTTCACCGAGAAGAACGAGCCGGTGAAGGGCGCGGGCGACAAGCCGAACCAGCACGACATCCTGACGGGCTCGCAACCGGACGGGCGGGCGTTTGCCGACGCGGCCGACCACACCTGCCGCAACTACACCAGCAGCGCGGCGGACGGCTCGGCACAGGTCGGGCACTTCGATCGAACGGGTGGGGGCAACAGCTCGTGGAACTCGGCGCATGCGAGCCGCGGGTGTGGGCAGGAGAACCTGGTGAGCACGGGCGGTGCCGGGCTCTTCTACTGCTTCGCGATCGATTGAATCGGTGCGGGTCCCGGATTGGCCAGTGTCCGATGCATTAAGGCGTCGCCAGGCATGGCCAGTGTCCGATGCAGTAAGCTTCCGCGTCGGCGACGAGGTGCGGCTGCGACAGCGTGGATGCCCTCCGGAACGATGCCAACCAAGAGCAGTTCAGTTCTTTCCCGGAGGGAGGAAACATGTCGAAAACATCAGCGCCAAGGGCGGCCCTGTCCGCCCTGGCTGTCGCGCTTGCGACCATCGCGCCTGCTGCGCATGCCGTCACCGAATGCCTGGTCACGCCAGCCGACCTGTTCGTCGGCGGCGATCCGCCCGCCAGCGGCGGCAACAGCTACTTCTATGCTAGCTGGCTGGAGGGTGGTGCCGGCGTGGTCAACCAATCCGACCCCAACTACAAATCCATGCTGGCGGTCGTCATGACGGCCAAGGTGATGCACCAGAAGGTCAGGATCCGCTACCTGCCTGACAACGCCAGCTGCACCGCCGGGAATCCCGGTCCGGTGCTGGGCATCTGGATGCTCTGAAGGAGGAACCTCATGCTGATTTTTCACGCGGTGCGCCTGCGCCGATCGATCGCCGCCGCCTTGATGATGTTCGGATTCGTTGCCGCCAGTTCTTCCTGAACCTGACCGACCCCACTACAAGGGCGTCCTGGCGACGGTACTGACCGCGCAGACCACCGGCAAGACGCTGATGATGGGCACGCAGCTGGCGGCTGTCGGCAGCGGCAGCTACTGCCAGATTCTCTACGTGTACCTCCTCGGCTGATCACCGGACCCGGCGCAGGTTCAGCGTTTGAAGAGCACGTCCAGCACCACCTGGACCTCCTCGGCTCCCCCGGCCGAGCATTTCATGCGCTTCACCGCGCCCTGCACGTACTTGTAGTACTCCTTGGGCCCCGATTGCGGCACCGCGTCGACCACCTGGCTGCCGCGCACCGTGATGCGCGTGCGCACCGCACCGACGATGCCGACGCGGTCGAAGGCATCGGCCAGCACCTGCTCCAGCACGCCCTGGTAGCCCGGGCACGCGAGGCTGATCTCCTGCTTCGCGACCACCGGCTTCGGCTCTGGCGCTGGCGGGGGCGGCGGCGCGATCACCAGCGGTTCCTTCGGCGGCTCGGCCTGCACCGCGGTGATCTGCGGCTCGGGCGCGGCCACCGGGGTCACATCGGGAGGTGGCACATACGCGGGCGGCGGCGTCAGCACTTTCGGCGCCGGCTGGATCTTCTCGATCTTCGGCGGGGGCGGGGGCGGGGGCGGCGGCGGCGCCTCCGGCACGATGCTCATCTGGATCGGCTTCTTGATCACCTCGACCGCTTCGCGCGCCAGGCCCGAGGCCAGCGCATAGGCGATCAGCACGTGCAGGCCCAGCACGGCGGCCAGGCCGGCACCGCGGCGCGTCCCGGCATCCTCGTAGGTGGGGCTGTCGTCGCGGGCCAGCAGGCGGCCCGACGGGGGAAGTACGGCGCTCATGGGGCTCCCTGGTTGTCGATGAACTGTTCGCTGCCGACCACGCCCATGCGGTGCAGGCCGGCCTGGTTGACGGCCACCATCACCTCGGCGAAGCGGTCGTACCGGGTGTGCGCATCCGGGCGCACATGCAGCTCCGGCGGTTCGGGCTGTGCCGCCGCCGCCTGCAGCCGCTCCTGCAGCTCGCGCGCATCGCGCAGCGGCGTGCCGTTCCAGTGCACCGTGCTTGCGCCGTCGATCGCGATCGTCACGACCTCGGGCTTGACCTCGCTCACCGGCGGCGTGCCCACCGGCAGCTGCAGGTTCACGTTGTGCAGCTGGATCGGGATCGTGATGATCAGCATCACCAGCAGCACCAGCATCACGTCGATCAGCGGCGTCGTGTTGATGTCGGCCACCGGCTCGTCGACCACCAGCGTGCGGCGGGTCTTCTTCGTGCGTCGCATCGTGCTCATCCCCTCGGAGGCGGTTCGGTGATGAAGCCGACCTTCAGGATGCCGGCGCGCTGGCAGGCCAGCAGGATGCGGCCGACCGGTGCGTAGTCGCCGCGCGCATCGCCGCGGATGTGCACCTCGGGCTGCGGGTTCTGCGCCGCGCTCTTCTTCAGGCGCTGCTGCAGGTCGTCGCGGCCGGCGATGCGTGCATCGAACCAGAAGGTGCCGCCCTGCGCATCGACCGAGATCACGACGTCCTTGGGCGTGCTTTCGCGCAGCTCGTTGGTGCGCTTGGGCAGCTCGACCGGCACCGAGAAGTTCGCCACCGGGATCGTGATCAGGAAGATGATCAGCAGCACCAGCATCACGTCGACCAGCGGCGTGGTGTTGATCGCCGCCACCACCTGCTCGTCGCCGCCGCTGCCGCCGTTCACCGCGGCCAGGTTCATCGCCATCGCGCGGTCCTCAGGCCGGCTGGCCGGACAGCAGCACCGAATGCAGCTCGCCGGAGAAGTCGCGCACCTCGTCCATCACCGCGCTGTTGCGGCGCAGCAGCCAGTTGTAGCCCAGCACCGCCGGCACCGCCACCGCCAGGCCGATGGCCGTCATGATCAGCGCCTCGCCCACCGGCCCGGCCACCTTGTCGATCGAGGCCTGGCCCGCGATGCCGATCGCGGTGAGGGCGTGGTAGATGCCCCAGACGGTGCCGAACAGGCCGATGAAGGGCGAGGTGGAGCCGACCGTCGCGAGGAAGCTCAGGCCCGACGACAGGCTGCGCTGCACGCGCTCGGTGGCGCGGTGCACGGCCAGGTCGACCCAGTCGGCGAAGTCGACCTTCGCATGCAGGCCGCTGTGTTTCTTCGTCGCGGCCAGGCCGCTTTCGGCGATGAAGCGGAACGGGCTGCGCTCGGCCAGTTGCGTGGCGCCCGCCTGCACCGTGCCGGCGTTCCAGAAGTCTCGCGCGGCGCGCTTGGCGTGGCCGCCGATGCGCAGCTGCTCGAGCAGCTTGGTGATGATCACGTACCAGCTGCCGATGCTCATCACCGCGAGGACCACCAGCACCGTCTTCGCGACGCCGTCGCTCTGCGTCCACAGGGCCTGCAGGCCGTAGGGGCTGTCGGTGGCGCTGCCGCCTTGCGCGCAGGCGGCGGTGGCGACGAAGGTCGAGGCGGCCAGCAGCAGCGCGCGGCGCAGGAACGAAGACGGGCTCATCGGGGTGATCCGGAAGTGAAGATGCGAAGGCGCAGTGTGGCCAGCCGGGTGGGCGGCGGGAACAAAGCCTTTGGCACTTCGATATGACCGCAGTCCGCGTTGCGCGGGCGGTTTGCTGGGCTTGCAGCAGCGATTGCTGCGAACGCCGCACCGGACTGGTATCCGTGATGCGAAATCAGTAGCCCGGATGCCAATCCGGGGTTCAACTTCACTTCAAGAGCGCGGCCACAACACCCACAGCCGCAGCGGCTGCTTCATCCTTCCGGCCTGCTGCTCGGCGACATCGCCCCAGCCCCAGAAGTAGTCGGCCCGCACCGCCCCGGTGATCGCGGTGCCGGTGTCCTGCGCCATCACCGCGCGGCGCAGCGGCGTCGAGCTGAGCGGCTCGGTCGCATCGATCCACACCGGCGTGCCGTAGGGGATGCTCTGCGTGTCGACCGCGATCGAGCGCCCCGGCGTCAGCGGCACGCCCTGCCCCCCCTTGGGCCCGAGCGCCGGATCGGGCAACGGCTCCTCGCGGAAGAAGATCACCCGCGGGTTGGCCCACAGCATCTCGTTCAGCCGCTTCGGGTTCTTGCGCGCCCAGGCCTTGATCGATGGCCACGAGGCCTGCTCCAGCGTCAGCTCGCCCTGGTCGACCAGCCAGCGGCCGACCGACTTGTAGGGCTGGTCGTTGTGCGCCGCGAACGCGACGCGCAGCAGCCGGCGCGTGCCGTCGGCCTCGGTCAGCTGCAGGCGCCCCGAACCCTGGATCTGCAGCACCAGCGCATCCAGCGGGTCGGCGATGTAGGCCAGCTCGCGCCCGCGCAGCGCAGCCTGCGCGGCCGGCACCGTCTCCAGCTGCTGGCGCGTCCAGTAGGGCTTGCGCGCCGCCAGGTCGGCCGGCGGCGCATACAGCGGGATGCGGAAGGCACCGCGCGGCACGCGGCTCGCTTCGACCAGCGGCTCGTAGTAGCCGGTCATCAGCCCCTCGGTGCCGCCTTCGAGCGATTCGACGCGCCACGGCTGCACCCGGTTCTGCAGGAACACGCGCACGCTGCCGTCGGTGATGGTGGTCAGCTTCTGCGCATCCAGGCACACGCGGGTCCAGTCGAGCGCCGGCTTCTCGCAGCTGCGCAGCAGCGCGGGCCACAGCTCGGCCGTGCTGTCGAACTCCCAGCCGGGCAGGTCGGTCCATGCGGCGCCGACCCAGCGGCTGCGCACGCGCGTCAGCTTCGGCGGCTTGTCGCCGGGCGCCGGCGGTGTGGCGACGGGCGCGTTGGCGGCCGGGCCGGGAGGCGTCGGCACGACGGGTGCGTACTGCGGACCGGCGCACGCGCCCAGCACGCCTAGAATCGCCGCCGCCATCCACCTGAGGCCACGGCCAGGAAACATCATCATGGGACTGATTCTCCTCGAAGCGCTGGGAGCGCTCGCGGTGCTGCTGCTGATCGTGTGGTGGACGATGTTCGCGGGCCGCAAGAAGGGCGAGCGGCACGACGATGAACGTTAGGCCTCAAAGCCTGTGAATGCCTGCCTCATGGGCCGCGCGAAGCGCGGCTGCAGTTCGCACAAGACCATCGCGTTGCAGGGCGTCCAGCAGCGGTGCAGGTTCCGGCTTTGATGTCAGGTCCCGCCTGAAACTGCGGAAGGCGAACGCGAAATCTCCCGGCGACATTGAGAAGACCCCGTGCAGAAACTCGTCAGGGCGCCTCAGCTCGATCCCGAGGCGGGCAAGTTCGTCCTGCTGAAAATCCCGCGCATTTCGTGTGGCCAGAACCACGGCTTCCAAGCCCGGGTAGGCGTTCGATGCAACCAAGTGATGGGCGCAGGCGGCCACATGGACATCTTTCGCTGAATTGACCGCATGTTGAACCGATTCGAACTGCGCTTGAACCTCGCGGACGGTGACCATCGCATTCGGCAGTGCATCGCCGAGCCGCTGCTGCAGCACCTTCGCGGCCTCAAGGGTCGGCTTGCGGCGCGCATCCACCAGGGCTCGACTCATCTCGTCAAGAATGAGCGGCGACCAATGAAGCTTGATGAGTCCTCGATAGTCGAGGAAGACGAGCAGGCCCCTCGTCGTCGCACCGAACAACGTGTCGGCATCCGCAACGACCGGGATGCTCACTGGGGGCCGGCAAAGATCTCGTCGTCCAGCTCCTGCGCGAGGCGCTTCAACGCCTTGGCCTGCCGAGATTGTTCATGGGCTCGCCATCGAAGAACGGAGCTCTTGAGGACACGGCGCTGATTGCCCACGCGTTGGTGCATGGGAATGGCGCCTGTGTCAACGAGCTTGACGACGAAGGGGCGCGAAACCCCGAGGAGCTTTGCCGCTTGCTCCGTCGAAAGAACTTCGTCTACCGCATCGTCGACCTTTTCACTTCCTGCAGAAAGCTGCACGCCCGCAAGTTGCAGGGTCGCGGCCAGGTCTTGCTCGAGCGCCGACTTGGCGGCAGCTGACATCTTCACGTGCCGCTCGATGACGGACATCAGCGGCTGCGTCGGCACCGACAGGTGAACGACAAGGTCAATGCTGCCCGTAGCCTTGGCGGTGCGCTGCGCAGGAGCAGGCTTCGGTTTGCGCGTGGCACTCACGTGCTTGGGAGTCATGCCCCGATTCTAGGCGAATTGCACGAATTAATCGAAGCGCGCGAAACGCATCAGCCCCTCGGCGGCACGATGAACGACCCCGGCCGCTGCCACAGCCGCCGGCGGATCGCGCGGTAGATGCGGCTGCGGTCGTTCAGCCGGATGCCGCGCGAGCGCAGCGCCACCTTGAACGCGAGGAAGAAGCTGACCGCCAGGTTCAGCGGCCCGGTCAGCGCGATGCCGGCCAGGCACCACCAGAACGGCGGCTGGTGCAGGATGTCGAAGCCGAGCGCACCCACCGCCGCGGCCAGCTGGCCGGTCGACAGCGTCACGTGGCGCACCTCGATCGGCAGCGCGAAGAAGCTCGCGACTGCCGGCACCAGGCCCAGCATCAGCCCGAGCGAGATGTTGGCCGCGAGACCCGAGATGTTGTTGCGCCAGTAGAGCGACCAGCGCTGCGCGCGCGCCGCGCCGAGCCGCGCGACGATGCGCGGGTTCCAGGCGATCGCGCTGTCGAGCCGGTGCCAGACGAACCAGTTCTCGACCCAGCCGGCGATCAGCGAGCTCAGGAACAGCAGCACGCCGGTGAAGGCCGCGTACAGCGGCGTCGGGCCGAGCAGCGTCAGCGTCTCCAGCACGTGCTGTGCGTCCTTCGCGCCGATCAGCGGTGCGCCGAAGGCTGCCGTCCACGCGAATTGCGCCGTCAGCACCAGCGGCGCCACCAGCGCCAGGTTGCCCAGGATGCCGGCGGCCTGCGATCGGATCAGGTGCGCGACCTCGTCGACGAAACCCTCGACCGCCTCGTCGTTCGACACGTCGTCCAGCTTGGCCGCCATCGCCGGCGCCGTCATCGCCGGCTGCTTGGTGGCCACCGTCCAGTGCATCAGGTGGATCAGCACGAAGCTGCCGGCGTAGTTGACGCCGGCGAAGAAGCCGGCCCAGAAGGTCGACAGCCCGAGCGCCAGCACGAAGAACTTCATGAAGGTGGTGCCGGCCAGCACCGCGCCACCGCCGGCCGCGGCGCGCAGCATCCGGCGGTACTCGCTGCGGTCGCGGGTGATGTAGTGCTCGCCGGTCTCGGCGCTGCGCTCGGCCACCTTGCGCGCGAGCAGCGAGTAGTGGCGCGCGAAGAGCGCGCGGATGCTGCGCCGCTCTCCGGCGGTGCGCACCAGCATGGCCACCAGGCGCGCGATGTCGCGCGCCGGCTCGGGGCTCAGCACGCAGATCAGCAGCTCCTCGACGCGCTGCGTGCGCTCGCGCAACTGCTCCACCGCGAACACCACGTCGACCGACACGCCGTGCGCCTCGAGGTGCAGGTGCACGCTGTCGGCGCAGCGGCGGCAGGTGTCCAGCAGCGCGCGCAGGTACTGCGCCTCGCGCAGCAGCGCCGGCGTGTCGCCGCCGTCGGCATGGGCGCGGATCTGCTCGGCCACGTGGGCCAGCTGGCGGAACGGCTGCGAGGCCAGCAGCTCGGGGCTCATGCGCTGGCGCACCGTCGGCGAGAAGCCGGTGGCGCGGATCGCGCTCGCGAGGAAGGTGATGGCGTCGAGGAAGGGCGCGCGCCAGTGGGTGGTGGCCGCGGCGGCCGGACCGAGCAGCGCGGTCAGGCGCTCGAGCGTCGCATCATCCAGCGCGTCCAGCCATACCGCGTCGTCCGGCTGCGGGAACAGCAGCCCGAACAGCTCGGCCAGGTCGGTGGTGGCGGGCGTGCCCGGCAGCAGGCGCAGGCGCAGCCGCTGCCCCAGTTCGCCGGCCAGGTCGCGGCGCGGCGAGAAGCCGAAGTCGGCCAGCAGCGCGGCGACGTCCACCTCGCGCCAGAAGCGCGCCAGCAGCGCGGCCACCTCGGCCTGGTGCTCTGGGTGGCGGTCCAGCACGTTCAGCAGGTGGCGCAGCCGCAGCAGCGGCGTCGGCGTCTGCTGGCCGTCCATGGGCAGCGTGGCGTGGCGCAGCCATTCGAGCAGGCGCACCAGCCACAGGTGGCGTTCCGGCAGCGAGGCCGATGCGTCGGCGGCGTTCAGCAGCGCGCTCAGGTCCCACGCGCCCGGCTTGGCCTTGACGGCAGACGCCTTGGCCGCGCCCGCGCGCTTGCGCTTCCAGGGCATCAGTGCAGCGTCGAGGCGAGCGACAGCCCGAACTCGGGCACCGGGGCGTCGAAGGGCCGCGCGTCCTCGGTCATGCAGAAGAAGGTGCCGCGCATGCTGCCCTGCGGCGTGGCCAGGCGCGTCCAGCTGGTGTATTCGTGGCTGTCGCCGGGCTGCAGCAGCGGCTGCTGGCCGACCACGCCCAGGCCGCGCACCTCTTCGACGCGGCCCTGGCCGTCGGTGATCACCCAGTGGCGGGCGATCAGCTGGGCCGCCACGTCGCCGCTGTTGCGCACGGTGATCGTGTAGGCAAAGGCGTAGTGGCCGGTGGCTGCGTTGGACTGCTCGGGCAGGTGACGCACGGCGACCGAGCAGGTGAATTCAGGATGGGCCATGGGCGCGATTCTACGGAGCGGCCTGTGACCGATTCCTCGCCGGCCTAAAATGCCGGCCTTTCGGCCTTTCACCGGCTGCATCGAATGACCACGTTCCGCATCGCTCCCAGCATCTTGTCGGCCGACCTGGCCCGTCTTGGCGAGGAGGTGCGCAACGTCATCGCCGCCGGCGCCGACTGGATCCACTTCGACGTGATGGACAACCATTACGTCCCCAACCTGACCTTCGGGCCGATGGTCTGCGAGGCGGTGCGCAAGCACGCCGTGCGGCCCGACGGCAGCCCGGTGCCGCTGGACGTGCACCTGATGGTGCAGCCGGTCGACCCGCTCGCGCAGGCCTTCTGCCGCGCCGGCGCCAGCACCGTCAGCTTCCACCCCGACGCCAGCACCCACGTCGACCGCACCATCCAGCTGATCCAGGCAGAGGGCTGCAAGGCCGGCCTGGTGTTCAACCCGGCGACGCCGCTGTCGGTGCTGGAGTACGTGATCGACAAGATCGACCTGGTGCTGATCATGAGCGTCAATCCCGGCTTCGGCGGGCAAAGCTTCATCCCGATGGCGCTGAAGAAGATCGAGCAGGCGCGCCGGCTGATCGATGCCAGCGGGCGCGACATCCGGCTCGAGGTCGACGGCGGCATCAAGATCGACAACATCCGCCGCGTCGCCGACGCCGGCGCCGACACCTTCGTTGCCGGCAGCGCGATCTTCGGCCACCCCGATTACGCAGCCATCATCAGGTCGATGCGCCAAGAGCTGGCGTCATGAAGCCGGACATGACCCAACACGGTGCTTTGTTCGGGTAAAGCAGCGAAAACCCCGTGAAAAGTTCTGGCCTGACAGTGGTATTTTTCGGGCCGGTGTCGAGCGCCGGGCCAGCAAGCTCGCCTTTCGACGGGTTCAGCCCAGGAAGCTATCGGAAAACGTAACCTGTTGTCAGGAAAGCAGTTTTCTGGGATTTTCCTCGGGTTTTGCCTGCATTGACGGGTGGTATTACTGGTACTAAACTGGTAGCTAACGAGTGGTTTTGTACCCGTGTACTTGTGCAGGCATGCAGCTTGCCTAAGCCCCTCTAGGCCTTTGATCTGCACAGGAGTTCGCGACCGATGAATTTTTCGCAGCGACAAGCCGACCCCCGCCGCCACCTGGTCGGGATCGGGTTTGTCATTTTGTTTCACGCGGCGATCGTGTATGCGCTGCTGACCGGGTTGGCCAAGAAGGTGGTCGACGTGGTGAGGGCGCCGAT